>ERZ1643251.2248-NODE-2248-length-19986-cov-9.757263_pt1 | contig 19986 bp, 10 predicted proteins | sample MGYA00579261_ERZ1643251 | MGnify/ENA primary metagenome ERZ1643251 (study PRJEB29033, sample SAMEA4952267) | chicken gut metagenome | biome: Broiler Chicken; feature: Gastrointestinal Tract; material: Caecum | place: Ireland | collected 2018 | study: Broiler... | reverse complement strand
TCATTTCTCTCAAAGAGCTGGAAAGTTCGAAACTATCCCAAATCGGTCAGCCATTTTATGCCCTAAAAGAGCTTAAAAACGCTTTTTTAGGGCTTTTTTGTGCTGTTTTTTAAGCAGAAAGCTTTAGGGCTTTGGGAACTGGGAAGTAAATTGGGAAGTTTTTGGGAAGTAAAATTTTGTTTTTAAGACCGTTTTTGAAACGGTCTTTTTTTACAGATCGTAGTTCACTTTCTCCGCTTCGGCGAGGATATATTCCTGCGAGTAGTCGGTATAGCCCCTGTCCACGACGGAAGTCTTTACATCCTTATCGCTTGAATGTCCGTCCCAAAGCATCACGAGCTCATGGTTGACGCCGCATTCCTTGCATCGGGTAAAGTTCGCGGTATCCTTGTCGGAAAGGGGGCTGTCCCCGAATACGGTGAACGGGATCATCACAGTGCTGCAATCGTCGTTGCGCAGTGCCGCGAATGTCGGAAAAGGGGATTGCATTTTTCGAGCTTGCCAAAGCGCAAGACCTAGAAGGGATCGTCGCAAAGAAGAAGGACGGACTGTACCATATCGGTAAGCGCACAAGCGATTGGGTCAAAATAAAGGTTATGCAAGACGAGGACTTGCTTGTTTGCGGCTATCAGCCCGACGAGGACGGTATGCCCAAAGATTTGATTTTAGGCTACTACGACGACAAGGGCAAGCTGCAATGTCGCGGAAAAGTGTATCTCGGCGTGAGCAAAGAGGAACGGGCAATCATCTTAAAGTTTGCAAAAAAGAACACGGTCGCAAGGCCGTGGTTCGAGAAATATAAAAACGCTGTCTGGTTGAAGCCCGAGCTAATCGGAACGGCGCACTATATGCACGAAACGGAGAACGGCGGTATGCGTCAGCCTGTTTGGAAATGATTGCGGCATCGCCATCGTTTTAAGGATTGACGCAAAATATATTTTGCGGTATAATAAAGTTACCACATCCAATTTTAGAATTTATCATAGGGCGCATACTCTTTGTCGGAGATAGGTTGTTTCGCTTTATCTAAAAAATCCTATGATTTTTAAGATTGGGTGTGGTAACCTTGCGGAATGGTATGTTGACGGGTGTCGTTCTCGAAAAGGGACGGCATTTTTTTATTTTATCCCTTCACGCGGAGAAATGCCGAATTGTTTTTTGAACATGCGGTAAAAATACGGAATGGAATTGATGTTGATGAGCGAACAAATTTGCTCGATGGAGTAAGAGGTGGACTGCAAAAGCGAATAAGCGTAATTCATTTTTTGTTCGTTAAAATAATCGGTAACGGTTTTACCGACAGCTTTCTTAAACGTACGGCAAATATATTCTTTGCTGTAAGGAAAAAACGAAACGATTGTCTGTTGGGGTACGGTAAAGTTTTCGGGGGCAGACAAGAGCGCGAGCATTCGGCTGAGCCAAGAAGGAAACGCCGATACCGAGATGAGATTTTGCTTCAAAAACGTATTAATCAAATACGTGCAAACTGCGCTTTCGCAAATTTCATCCGAGAAATTTTTCTTATTGAAATCGGTGAACATAAACGGTTGGACAAGCGTTTCCAATTCGTTGATTTGTTCTCCCGAAAGATGTGTTTGTTTTATAAATCCGTTTTGTAAGATTTTATCGTATAAGCTTTCGGAATAGCTATTGCAAATTTTGCGGAAGAAATCGACGGTAAAAGCAATATCGCGGTGTACGTAATTGTCGTTAATTTTTTTAAAGTTGTGCACGTCGTTTGTTGTAAGCAAAAAAAGATCGCCGCTCGAAATCAGTTTGGAAGCTCCGTTTAACAGATGCTGGCAGCGACCTTCGATCACGTAAAAAAATTCAATGTAGTCATGCCCGTGCATACCGGGTTCTTCGTAGTTTAAAATGACGTGCGTAAACACGTTTTGATTTGTTTTGAAAAGTTCATTCGCATGGTTGTAGCTTTTTAGTTCGTTATTAAACATGATTTTTATGGAAAATTATTTTTTTTCATATTATAGCCGTTTTAACAAAAAATATCAAGCAATTCGCTTGCCGATGTCAATACAGGGTATAGTTAGGTCAACTGAGTGTATTGAAATCACATATATTTGCCGCTATAATTTAATTATGGAAGAATAAAGCGTTTGGAGATGTTTTTCTTTCATATACGGAGAAGATTATGCGGTATAAAAAGTTTCGGCAAAAAGAATTCGACATAAAAGAATTTAAGCATCCCTCGAACGAATTTCGCGGCGCACCCTTTTGGGCATGGAATACAAAGCTCGATCGGGAAGAATTACTGCGGCAAATCGATTGCTTTCATGAAATGGGCTTCGGCGGCTTTTTTATGCATTCGCGTGCGGGAATGGCAACGAAGTATTTGGGCGAGGAGTTTATGGCTTCCGTCCGCGCGTGCGTGGTGCGCGCGAAAGAATACGGTATGCAGGCGTGCTTGTATGATGAGGACCGCTGGCCGAGCGGCTTCGCGGGGGGGTATGTTACCAAAGAAAAAGAGCTGCGCCAAAAACAGGTTTGCCTTTCGTTAAAATCGCCCGAAGAATTTTTCACTTTTTATAAAGAATTCGAGCGCGATCCGAAGATGGTTTGTGTTTTCGATATCGTGTTCGACGATTACGACCGCATGGCAGATTACCGAGTAATTTCGGTGGACGAAAAAGCACAGGGTGAAAAGTGGTACGCTTATCAGATTTATAAGCCGTGTTGCGGATATCACAACGGGCTTACTTATTCCGATACTTTGAATCCGAAAGCGGTCGATAAATTTATCGAAACAACGCATGAAAAATATAAGCGGGAGCTTGGGGACGACTTCGGGAATGCAGTGCCTGCGATTTTTACCGACGAACCCAATTACGGGCGGATTTTCTTAAAAGCGTTTGCACGCGACGGAGAGGATGCGTTTTTTCCTTGGACGGAAGCGTTTCCGAAAATCTATCAAGATACGTACGGGGAAGATATTACGGCGAAGCTTCCCGAGCTTATATGGAATTTGCAGGGCGATAAGCCGAGCACGGCGCGGTATCGGTTTTATCGGCTGATGAGCCAATTGTTTTCTTCCACTTATTGCGATCGCGTCGGGGCGTGGTGCGCGAAGAACGGCATTGCATTTGTAGGGCATACGCTCGATGAGGATACGCTGCACATGCAAATGTGCGCCGTGGGCGAATCCATGCGCACCTATAAGGAATTTACCCTTCCCGGCGTGGATATGCTCTGCAACGACAGAGAGTTTACGACCGTGAAGCAGGCGCAGTCGGTGACTCATCAATACGGCAGAGAAGGAACGTTGAGCGAGCTGTACGGCGTAACGGGTTGGGATTTCGATTTCAGAGGGCATAAGTTTCAAGGCGATTGGCAGGCGGCGCTCGGCGTGACGCAGCGCGTGCCGCATTTGAGTTGGTTGAGTATGCAGGGATCTGCAAAGCGCGATTATCCCGCAAGCATCGGTTGTCAGTCATCCTGGTATAAGGAATACGGATATCTCGAAAATCATTTTGCGCGGTTGAATACGGCGCTCACAAGGGGCCTACCCGTTGTAAAAGTAGCCGTTGTTCATCCGATTGAAAGTGCGTGGGTGAGCGAGGGCGTGCGCGAGCAATCCGCGGCGGCGGACGCGCTCGACAAGGAATTTAAGCAGATTACCGAATGGCTGCTGCGCGGGCAGATTGATTTCGATTATATCAGCGAGAGCTTACTGCCCGAACAGTACATAGAGAGCGCATCGGGATTTTGTGTCGGGCAAATGCAATATTCCGCCGTACTCGTGCCGCCGATCGTGACCGTGCGCGAAACGACGTTAAACGCGCTTGCGGCATTTATGCAAAGGGGCGGTAAGGTATTTGTTTGCGGAGATTCCCCCGAATTAGTAGACGGGGTAAAAAGCGACAAGGCGAAGGAAATTTGGAAGGGCGCGCAAAGCATTTCTTTTACGCAGGCGGCAATCCTTACGGCATTGGAAGAACAGCGCGATGTTACCGTCTTTGGCTGGGGCGGTGAACGCAAGAACGATTTCGTATATCAGTTGCGTGAAGAGGGTGCAGAGCGTTGGTTGTTTTTGGCGCATTGCGATCCACCCGTTCGGGCAGACGGTGCGGACTGTATTTGCGATGAGTTAAAAATCGTTGTCAAAGGGCACTTCCAACCTGTTTTATACGATACGATGAGCGGCGAAACGCAGGATATACCGTTCACGTTTCAAAACGGGAATACTTTATTCCGTGTGAAAAGCTATGCCTACGATTCGTTTTTATTCCGTCTATTGCCGTGCGGGCAGTGCTTACAACAAGAAAAGAAAATTAACACGGTCGATTGCGGACAACCAATTTCCGTTCCCGATTTCGTGCAATACGAATTGAGCGAAAAGAACGTGCTTGTACTCGACCAAGCCGAGTGGTCGTTAGACGGTGTCGACTATCAGCCGCGCGAAGAAATATTGCGGATCGATAAGCAAATCCGCCAAAGGTTCGGTTATCCGTTGGCAAACGGGGAGGACATGCAGCCGTGGTGTATTTCACCGAAGGATCCGAACGTGTTTGTTTGGTTGCGCTTTCAAATCCAAAGCGCAATCGAAACGCCGTGCGAATTGGGTTTTGAACAGCTTTGCGAAGCGTTGCTTAACGGCAAACGGGTGGAACGCAAAGAAAACGGATATTACGTTGATAAAGCAATTCATACGATGCCGCTTCCGAAATTACGAAAAGGCACGAATGAGCTTATTATCAAAGCGCCGATTGGTGAACGCATCAGCATCGAAAACTATTTTCTGCTCGGAGACTTCGGCGTGAGCGTGCAAGGCGCGTATGCAAAAATCATACCGTTGCGCGAAAAAATCACATTTGGTTCGCTCGCAGGGCAGGGGTTCCCCTTTTACGGCGGAGCAATCGCCTATCAAATCCCGTTCGGGTGCGAGGAGGGGGAAATCGAAATTGCTTCCGATTATTACAACGGCGCATTGATTTCCGCGCGGCTAAACGGGAAAGAAATCGGAAAAATCGTGCTTCCACCCTATAAGCTCGCCGTGTCCGTACCGAAGAGCGAAAAACACGTTTTGGAATTGAAACTGTACTTATCGCGTATCAATACGTTCGGCGCATTGCACGCCGCTGTGCCGATCCGTTGGAAGGGCTCGAACATGTGGTACACGCAAGATAATGCTTGGGCGTACGAATATCAGCTGACGGACGTCGGAATTATGAAAAAACCCGTTTTAAGAATGAGAAGTTTTTAACGGGAAAATATAAGATTCAAGGAGGAAAGGATTATGGCAAAATGGAAGAAGATAGCATCTCTTGCGTTGGCGGCTTCGTGTGCACTTTCGCTTTGTGCGTGCGGAGGAGCGTCGGACGGAAAGACGCACGTGGTGTTTTGTACGCACGGTGACAGTTCGGAATTGGCGATTTTCAAAACGATGGTGGATGAGTTCAACCGTACATACGGTGACGAGCACAATATTTTCGTTGACAATACGCCGATAGCGGAAACGGGATATGATCCTTATATCACAAACAATTCCATGTCGAATAGCGACACGTACGACGTATTTATCGTATCTGACGACCATTTTAAAAAATGGGTCAACATGAATTTCGTCGCCGATATGACGGAGTATTTTAACGCCGTTACCGATATCGATACCTCTGATATTTTCGAGACGGCAGTCAATCGGTTGCGTTTGGACAAATCGCGCAACACATCAAACCCGACCGACCCGCTATACGGTTTGCCGCTCAATATCAAACCGACGGCGCTCTATTATAACGAAACGATGTTCGAAAAAGCGGGGATCACGGTGATCAGCGTCGATGCGGAAAACATGGACGATTGGAACGAGGGTAAAATCCCCGATTTGCGCGGAAAATACAAGAGCGACTATCCTCGTCTTGCAAATATCACTGTACCGAAGAAGGGGTATTTCCGCAGTCTTTATCCCTATACGCCGGAAACCGAATGGCAGCTTCCCGCAAAGGACGAAATCACGGTATTCAATAACCGTATTCCGATGAACTGGGACGAATTGGAAGACCTTTCCATGATTTTTTCCATCAGCACAAATCCAAATGCCAAGAAAAATTTTAAATCGACATACGGATTGTTTACCGAGTGGTGGTTCAACTATGGCTGGTCGGTGGGCGGCGATTGCCTGCAAGACTTATCGGGCAACGGCGATTGGAATTTTTCGCTTTTGGATTCCACTTCGAACTATATCGTTACGGGTGAAAGTTATACGGGCGCTTACACGGGCAAAAATTATATAAAGGGCGAAACGCTTTCTTTTAACGATAAATTCGACGTGCCGCAGGGAAAGGTAATGCAGCCAGACGAGGAGGGCGGATATACCGTGGACGGCAATGCTGTCGGGATTCGCTCTTCGGTTTCGGAGGCGGTGCAAAACGGCGTTCTATATGAATTACCCTCCGTTCGCGACGCATTTACCCGTTACTTGCGCTTGGGCGCTTCGGAAAGCAGTATCATTGAGGGGAAGGGCGGTTTGGATATTTCGCCCAATCCCAACACGTTTAACAAAAGAACACGTCAAAACTATTGGCTTTCGCAAGAAATCGCCATGCTTGTCGATTATTCGCAATATATCGAGATCTTCTCGAGTGAGGCAGATTTCGAGTGGGATGTTGCTCCGCTTGCCGTTTATAAGGAATATACAAATCCGTTAAATCCTTATGACGATACGACGAAGGTCGTTGGCAAAAACGCAGGCATGTGCGATGCCGTTTCGATGTTGGTGCGCGAACGTTCGCGGGTAAAACAAGAGGCAGCGCAGTTTATCAAATGGATGGCAAGTAAGCACGGACAGGGCGTACGTGCCGCTAACGGGCATTTGCCCAACCAAGAGGAATTGCTCGGATCTATCGTTTATAAAGGATACGCACCCAAAAACGTAAAGTTGTTTGCAGAGTCGATGGCGTATCAAGGTGCCGGTGATTGGTGGTATTTACCCGATACCGCGTGGATCGAAGTTTGGGCGGTTCCTCTCAACACCTATGTAAGAAACGGTGAAATGTCGTACAACACTTGGAAGCAAGACATTATAAAAACGGCAAATACAAAGTTATTGGAATATTGACGAGGTAACGTATGGCAAAGATTCATATACAGGGCGGCGTATCGGATGAATTCTTTGAGGCTGCCGCGTACTCGCTTGTCCCAAAACATATGAAGAAACGGAAGGGCGGAATCGGGAAACGGGAAAAGATCGAAGGGCTGTTAATGGTGTCCGTTCCCTTGATCGGTTTCATTTTGTTTACCGCGCTGCCGATTCTTATGACGTTATGGGTCAGCTTTTACGATTTGAAAAGCTACGATTTATCGACGATGGTATGGGTTGGCTTTGGAAACTATAAAAAGCTGTTCACGATGGATCTGTTTTGGACGGCGGTCGTCAATACCATCTACTTTTCGTTGTGCGTACCGATCAATCTCATTTCGCAGTTGTTTCTTGCGAACTTACTCACAAAGGCAATCAACAAAACGTTTTCCAAAATCGTGCGGATTATTTTATACGTTCCCACGATTATCGGCGGCGTTGCGATTTCTCTCATCTTCGATTGGATGTTAGAGCCGAATTACGGTGTGTTCAATGTCATTTTGTCGGCAATGGGATTGCCGAAGGTCGGGTTTACGACGACGTTCGGCTGGTTTATGCCTTCGGTGCTTTTGATTAAGTGGTGGAGCGCGGGAATGAACATTCTCGTGTTGCAGTCGGCGCTTGCAAACGTGAACGTAACGCTCAAAGAAGCTGCGAGTATCGACGGGGCAAGCGACCGTCAGATATTTTTCAAAATCGTGATTCCGCAGATATCGCCCATGCTCTACTACACATTTATTACGGAATTTATTGCCGCATCGCAGGAGATGAGCACCGTTCAAATGCTTTCGGGAACGAGCGGTATCGGTCCGGGGAACGCGGCGGTCACGCTCAGCTATCTAATGTACCGCATGGCTTACGTTTACGTGTTTACCGAGGGCTTTGGTGTTTCGAGTGCATTGGGTATTTTACTCGGGATTGTGATCATCATTTTCTATCAGGTAAACGACAAAATCTCGAAAAAATGGGTTTCTTACGATTGAGGTGACATATGAGCGAAAAGGTAATAAACGATCAAACAATCGTTCCTCCCCAAAAGGAGAAAAAACCGAAAAAGAAAAGATATATCGGCACTTATATCGCTCTGATCGTTACGGTGTTGCTCGTTTGTTTCCCCGTCTATATCGCGCTTATCACGTCGCTTATGACAAAGGCGGAAGCAAACTACGTCGAATTCCATTGGATACCGCAACAGGGAATTTCATTTCGCGGCTATATCGAGGCATTTACAAAGGATTATAACGGACCGAATGTGTTAAAGAGCTTGTGGAATACGTTGTGGATGTATATTCCGCCTACGCTCATAGGATTGTATTTTTCGGCAATGGCGGCGTTTGCATTTGCAAAACTCAATTTTCCGTTTAAGAATGCGATTTTCGTAATCTTAATGTTGGCGATCATGATTCCGAGCAACATGGGAACGATCGCGAAATTATTGATTTATGACAATATGCGTTGGCTCGGAACTCCCTTACCGATCATGATTCCTCGAATGTTCGGCGCGATCACAATGATATTTTTCTTGCGGCAATTTTATTTCGGAATACCGAAGGATCTGATCGATGCGGCAAGAATTGACGGGCTCGGCTTTTTCGGCGTGTTTAACAGAATCACGCTACCGCTCTCCGTATCGCCGTTACTCGTTCAATTTATCTTCGCGTTTATTGCGGCATACAACGATTATAACGATCCGCTGTATTTCTTAACGAGCAACGTCAACCTACGCACCATTCAGCTTACCTTGGCGTTCTTGGTCGATCCGTACCAACAGGATTGGCCGCTTCGAATGGCGGCATGTATTGCTTCGGCTATTCCGATGTTTATTTTGTATCTCTTTACACAGGGCATTATGCTCAAAGGGTTGGATATTTCGGCATCGATTAAAGGTTAATGATTAAGGAGGGAATATATGAAAAGAAAGTTGTTGGCTACGGTAGCGATCGGTGCTGCGCTCTTCTGTATGGCGGGCTGCGGCGGAGGAAATGTTACCGCATTCAAGCTTGCCCACTTTAACGGGGTAAGCGAGAACGGGGAAATGGATAGTGCGTATTTTTATCGGAACGATTTTACGCTGTACGGCGGAGATGCGCAAATCATTTACGTGAGCGAGGAGCAGGATGAAACATACGGCGGCTATTACTATATGTACAACTCCAGTTGCGACGGCGTCGTGGTGCAGACGATATACGACAGCCAAGGCAACGTGGATCACCGTGCGGCAATGTCGACGTTCCGCAGCAAGGATTTAAGCGACTGGACGCGCTGCGGTGCGGTGGATAACGGTTTTGCCGTGCGCCTCGAAAAGGACGATTGGGCATACGACGCCTGCTGGTCGCCCGAGGTGATATACAGCGCGAAGGATCAAAAATACTTTATGTATTTTTCGGCGGAAGCCAATCCCAATGCCGTGGGCGAGGTGCAGTACGACAAAGAGGACCATGCCGACGGCTATGCTGCGAAGTTCGACAGATTTTTCCTTGCAGTCGCCGTTTCGGATTCGCCCGTCGGTCCCTTTAAATTGGTAACGAGCGAAAATTACTACGGCGATGCCGAGAAGGCGAATCCCAACGGAAAGGTGCTCACGACGAAAAATCCGCAGATCAACTTTGTGTACGATAATGGGGCGGACGGACATTTTGCCGCAATCGACGCGCACCCTTATTTCGACGACGTGGATTCGGACGGCGACGGCGTGAACGATTTTTATCTGTATTTCGTCAATCATAAAAACTCCGACCGCGCTACCGACAACTCGATCTGGGGCATGAAGATGAAGGATATGGTCACGCCCGACTATTCGACGCTCCGCATGCTTGCCTATCCCAATTACAAAACGGTGGAATACGTGGGCGGCGGCGAGGACGTGCTCGATTTCGCCAATTATAAGCTGACGGGCAAATTTGTCGATCACGCAGAATACGAGGCTGCGGAAGATAAAACCAACCTTGTCGATAAGAGCTTGTACGGCGAGGAAAAATCCGTAAACGAAGGGCCGTTCGTTTTGAAGGAGGACGGCAGATATTATCTTACTTATTCCCCGCAGGGCGTGGGAAATATCGGTTATCAGGTGCGTCAGGCGCTCGGAAGTTCGCCGCTCGGTCAATTCGAAAAGCCCACGCTCGATCCTGCCACGCTGATGGGCGCAAGCGATAAAAACGCCAATATGTTGGGTACGGGGCACCATTGCTTTATCGACGGCGGCGCGGGCGATTTGTATTGCGCTTATTGGGCGAACGCCGATCCGATGACCAATAACATCGACGAAACGGGGCGTGCATATTCCGTGGATCGTGTTCATTTTACCGAGGACGCCACCTACGGTAAAATTCTTTGCGGCGGTCCGACCGACAGCATCCAATTCAAGCCGTATTCTTATACGGGGCTTGTAAACGTTGCTCCCAAGGCAACAGTAAGCGCCACCAATGCATTGAAGGGAACGGAAAAATACGTTAACGACGAACAGGTGGTGTTCCGTGCATATTATGCGGAGCGCGAATTTGCGGCGGAGGGAAGCACGACGATCACGCTTGAATTTTCGAAGCCTACTTCCGTGTCGGCTATCATGATTTATAACAGCTACGATTATTTCAACGCATTCAAAGAGATTGAAAGTATTTTGTTTTATCTCGATGAAAAGCCTACATGGTACACGGCGGAGGAGTTCGTTCCCGTCGCGGGAATTTTCAATTTGCCCTTCAATACCGCATACGTAGACGAAGAGAGCAAAAACATGAATCAGGGCGGTTCGGCGTTGGCTTCCTTCAAGGAAATCAAGGTCAATAAAATCGAAATAAAAATCAGTTCCAAAATCTCGAACGACCGTGATAATATTATCAAGGTTTCGGACATCGTAGTCATGGGGAAAGGAGAATAAGGGGATGAAAAAACGTAGATTATTCGGGATTGCAACGCTTATCGGAATATCCGCTATTTGCCTTGCGGGTGCGGCGTGTCTGTCGGCTTGCGGCGGTTCGGATAAACAGGTAAACGTAAACGATTATTTAGACGAATACGGTTGGCATTATCAGCAGGCGTTCGTCGGGGAAAAAGACGCCGATATGAAAATCGACGGCGTACTCGACGAAGCGCGTTGGAAGGAAGAGGGAAAGCAGTGGCTTACGCATAGCGAAAAGAACGTTAAAATGAGCTATACCACCGCCTTCACGGAGAAAGGACTCTATATTGCTGCGACGGCGGAGGATCCGCACATGCAATGGAACGAACGGAGAAAATTCAACAGCAATTCCTCCTTCCGTTTTTACATTGTTTCCAATACGGCAACGCAGCAGTTCTGCTTCGACTGTATGTCCTTTTACGTCGACGAGCAGAACAGCGCGTCCCGTCAGCAGGTGCGTTTCGACGCCAAGGCAAAACGCGGCGTTTCGGAGGGGGGAACTCCCACGTTAACGGCAGAATTCTTTGCCTCGTGGAAGGACCTCGGCTATACGGTTGACGAGGAAACGGGAATGCCGGAAGCAGTTTATATGGTGCCCATGTATCGCTATGTCGAAGGCATGGATTCGGCGGGCAATACTTTTTTGAAGCCGATCTTTGCGGAAATCGACAACGATCGCATTCACAACAATTTTGCTTTCGGAAAGGAGGGCTATCTCAATGCCGATAAGGAAGATGCCGAGCTGGGCAATGCGGGCAACGGCTTTGCAAAATCCGACGGATGGGATTTGAGCGATCTCGACGGCGGAGAGGACGGCGTAAAAACGGTGCGTTCGACGGGCGAACACGGACAGGCGATTTTCTTTAAGGGGATTAACTCTTCGCGCTATTCTTATTCGGTCGATATCAAAATCAATCGCGGAACGGTGGACGATAATATCACGGCAGGCGTCTGCGATATGAAGGACGCGACGCAAATCAATATTTTGCGTTATAGCGGAAACGATTATAATAACAACGGAAAAACGGGCTACCGCTATTTCCTGTTTGACTTTTACGTTACGCCGTGGCACGATATCCAACAGGGCGTTTACGACGGCGAGCCGAGCGATACGGTTAATTTCCGCGTTATAAAAGACGACACGAAGTATTATTATATCTTTAACGGCGAATACGAGTTCAGCACCAATATCGATTGGCTGGGCGGAAAGACCTGTCCCGGTTTATGGGCGCTCAGCACGGAAGCGGTATTCAGTAATTGGGAGGTTACCGACTTCGAAGGCGCCGACAAGGATGACGCGTATAAGAAAGAGCTTGAAAAATACGTTCACGCGATCAATATTTCTTCCGATATTTCGGGCGGAACGGTTACGGCGGATAAGATAGCCGTTACCGCAGGCGGGAACGAAGAGGTTAAATTAAACGTTCGTCCTTCGCGCGGATATATGCTTACCGATATTACGGTAAACGGCGTTTCCAAATATGACGAGTACGTAGAAAATTTGCAAAACGGCGTAATAAAGCTTTCGGGTATTAGTGAAACGTTGAATATCGACGCAACGTTTTCACCACTTCCCGCAAGCGCCACCCTGCGTCTTACGGGTACGATCGTCCGTACAAGCGGTACGCCCGTAGTCGGCTTGCCCTATACGACGTCGTGCAGCGGAGAATGGAGCGAGCTTCTTTCCGTAAACGGCAGCACGACGACGGCGGGTGTATTCGATATCGTGCTTCTCCGTTCGGGAACTTATGAGATCGGCGGAAGATCGGTTACGACGGACGGAAAATACACCCTCGCCTTCGAGGGCACGTTCGGCGCAGGAGAAAATAACGAAATTCAAATCGACACCTCCGATGCGAAATTCGATGGGCAAACGTATTTCCGTATGGAAAATATGACGCTTAATCCTTACCGTGTTTCCAACATGAAGCAGAATCCGGATAAATCCGTTCAGACGACGCACACGAAATACACGGGCTTGGAGGATTCGTACTTCATCTATAACGAAACGATCGAGGGAAGCTTCTCGATGAGTACAACCATTCTCGCGCCGCTCGATAATTGGCCGTGCGCGGGCATTACGATCGAGGACGAGCTGGGCGACTCCGTGCAGTTCTATGTGGCAAGCAATACGTTTTACCGCATCCGCACCAATTACGGGGCATTCGAGCAGAAGCACGGCATTCTCGCCTTCGAAAACGGCGTATGCGATTTCTGCGTCGTTTACGACGAAACTGAAGAAACATTCACGCTCTATGCGCACGGCGAACCGTTCTATTCTATTCCGAAGGCGGGCTTGTTGACAGGTAGCCGTTTCACGGTCGGCGTTACCGCATATATGTCGGGCGCGGACGGCGCAAGCGGCACGATCGACGACGAAAATCCGTTCGTGAAATTTACGGATATCGCTATCGATCAAAGCTATACGGTAACGGCGCCTCAGGGCGTTAAGATTTCTGTCAACGGCACGGAAATTACCGACGGAAAGGTTCCTGTCCGCGCAAACGTGACGGTAACAGTTCCTGCGGAGGGAAATATCCTCTACAATATTTTCGTCAACGGCAAAGCGGTAGCAGCGGAAAAAGCAAACGGGGTTGTCAGTGCAACCTTTGTGGCAACCGAGAATTGCGATATTACTTGCGTTCAGGCATGCGAAGTGAACGGTACCGTTAAGGTTGACGCAACGCAGTATCCCGATCTTGCAAATACGGTAGTGCTTTCCAAGGTTGCCGTAATCGTCAGAGACGCAAACGGCGGCGTAGCATATAAGGGTGCGGTAAACGCCGAAGGGGAGTTCACCGCTGCTCTTGCAGACGGAACGTATTACATCACCGCCATGGCGGACAGCATGGTTTCGGGTAAGCAGGAAATCACGATTGCGAACGGCGAAGTGAGCGGTAAGGCGGAGGTTACGCTTTCCAAGCCGCGCGTTGCCGCATCCGACCTGTTTACTACAGAATATCAGTTCGACGGCGCGTACAGCTCTCAAGTCATCGACGAGAGGATCGGCGGTTACTTTGCAGGCGTAAAGGTCGCGCAGAGCGATGCGTTTGTCTTAACGGCGACGATAACGAATATGGGTACGGGCGCCTGGACGTCGGCAGGCTTCATGACGTCGACCAACGACCGCTGGCTGCGCTTTGTGTTCCGCAAGAACGGCGATCATAACAACTACGACATCGTATTGTTCCGCTCATATGGAAATGCGATCGTCGCTTCGATTGGGGATGAAACGCTCGCCAATACGCCTTGGGAGGGCAAAACAGAGCTTGACCTTGTGCTTGCCTATGCAGGAAACGGCTATTCCTTCTTCGTTGACGGCGTACTCGTTTTTGCCACGCAGGAATCGGTCGGCGCGGGTCAAAAACAGATCGGCTTGTTCAACGAGCATCAGCTCACCTACACCGACTGGGGGTATTCCACCGATATGGACGTAATAAGCGAATATATCGGCGCAACGGTCACGGGCGACGATATCACCGTTAAAGTGAACGGCGAAACACGTGCGGACGGAAAGGTGCTTGTCGGTGAAGAAGTCACGGTCTCAGTGAGCGTGGAAAACGAAAACAGCACCGTTCTTATTAACGGAAACGCGGTTACCACAACGGTTGCAAACAATATCGCAACGGCAACCTTCACCGTGAATAAGGCGGGCAGCTATGCCGTTACCGTAACGCAGTCTTACGCGGTGTCGGGCACGACGACGGCAGGCGCAACCGTTACGGTTGTCAATGCCGAGGGCATAATGGCAGGCGAGACGACCGCCGACGCGCAGGGAAGCTTTTCGTTGTTGCTCCCCAACGGAATGTATTATGTTACAGCGACGACCGATACGCTTGCATCAAGCGCGGTTGCAGTTAGCGTGAACGGTGCGGCGGTTGAAAACGTGACGGCCACGCCGAATAAACCGATTTTGGTTGCAGAAACGGGCTGGGCGGAAATTCTCTACAACCGCGTGACGGGCAGCCTTACCGTCGTCGGGGAAAATATGAATAATAACGGCGGATATTTCAAGGGTGTTTCGGTTGAAAACAACGGCGCGTTTGTAATCAAGGCAACGGTGGAAAAATTCGACGGAAATTGGTATTCCGCAGGCTTTGCGGTGAAGATCGACGGCGGAAATTACCGTTTCGTATTCCGTAAAAATAACAACGGCAAGTACGACAGCGTTATTTTCCCTCCGGAGGGAATGGGTGCACCCGATATTAACACGACGCATCTGTTGGATAATCCGTTCGCGGATGCGGATACAATCGACATCGCACTTGTTTATCGCAACGGCACGTATTATCTGTTTGCGGGCGATACCTGCATTCATACGTACAAAAAATCAAACGGCATGGGTGCGGTTCAGATCGGTCTTTTCTGCGAGCAGAACGTCTCCTATACCGATTGGGGCTATACAACTGAGGCTGACGACGTGTTCTCCTATCTCGGCGCGACGGTCACGGGCGAGGACGTCACGGTAAAGGTTGGAAACGAAACGCGCACGGATGGCAAGGTTTATCTCGGCGAAGAGGTCACGATTTCGATGAGCGTGCCCGTAGGTGCCGATTATACGCTCGTTGTGAACGGCGGCTCTGTTACCACAGCAACGGAGAACGGAGTGGCAACAGCAACGTTCACCGTGAGCGGAACAGGAAACATTGTGGTAACGTATAGTGCGTCTTATGCGGTATCGGGTACGACAGAGGCAGGCGCAACAGTAACGTTTATTTCCGAAAGCGGCGTGAAAGCGGGCGAAGTGACGGCAGATGAAAATGGAGCATTCTCGTTGAAGCTATCCGACGGGAAGTATGTTGTAACGGCGCAGACAGATTCGCTTGTTTCGGGCGCGGTTGCAGTTAGCGTGAACGGTGCAGCGGTCGAAAACGTAACGGTCACGCCGAACAAACCGAAGTTCGCAGCGAACGGAAATATCGCATACGATGCGGCAACGGGCAAGGCGGTGAGCAGCGTTCAAGACAATTACGCTTACTTTGTGAACGGAACGGTTGCAAACGGCGCTGCCTTTGCAGTGACGGCGACGGTTGAAAAGTTCGATAACGATTGGAGATCGGCAGGCTTCGTCGTAAAAATCGGCGAAAAGACCTATCGCTTTGTGATAAGAAAGGCAGGAGTGGAAGGAGTAAACGGCGCTTGTTACGATATGGTCGCATGGCACTCTGCCACCGATCAGCCCGCTATGCCGAATGACGAGTTTAAGACAAATCCCTTCACGCAGGACGGCAACACGGCAAATCTTGCGCTTGTTTACAGCGGCGGAAAATATTACTTCTTTATCAACAATGTGCTCTGCCATACGGTGACGGAAGCCGACGACGGCGCTCGTCAGCTTGGCTTGTTCTGCGAACAGGCAGGGGTGGTCTATGCCGATTGGGGCTATACAACCGATTTCGATACGCTCTACGGCTATATCGGCACAACGGTCACGGGCGAAGGCGTCACGGTGAAGGTCGGCGACGATACAAGATCGGACGGCAAGGTACTGATGGGCGAAGAGGTAACCGTCTCGGTGAACGTAACCGATCCGAACAGTAAGCTAACGGTAAACGGCGAAGCCGTTCAAACCTCTATTACAGAGGGCGTTGCGAGCGCTACGATTTCAATCACGGCAAAGGGAGCTTATACGGTCGGCGTTTCCGTTGCGGCACTGTCGGTATCGGGAACGACGACGGCAGGCGCAACCGTCATTGTCAGCTCGCAGTCGGGCGCGGAAGCGGGCAGAGCGACGGCAGATGCACAGGGTAACTGGTCCGTTACGCTTGCGGCAGGGACATATACCGTGATAGCAGAAACGGCTACGCATATCTCTATATCGAAAAATATCGAGATCGCCGAGGCATCCGTTACAGGAGTTGATATTACGCCTAATAAATTGAAGCTTGCAGCGGGCGACGTGAAATTCAACGCGGCAACGGGGAAGGCTTCAAGCTCGAAGGATAACGAAAATCTCGTTGGATTTGTCGGGGCAACGGTAAACGGTGCATTTGCCATTACCGCAACGGTCGAGAAATTTGAAATCGATTGGCAATCGGCAGGTTTCTTGGTAGCGTCGGGTGATAAATGGTTACGCTTTACGTTCCGAAAAAACGGAGAAGGAACAAAGCCGTATGACATAGTTCTCTTCCGTTCGACGGGTAATCCCATAGTTGTCACGGTGGAAAATGAGGGACTCAGAACAAATCCCTTTGCGAAAAAAACCACGATAGATCTTTCGCTTGTTTATTCGTCGAATACCTATTACCTGATTGCAAACGGCGTGATTATTTATACATCAACCGAATCGATCGGCGGGACTCAAGCTCTCGGATTATTCTGCGAACAAAAAGCAGGCTCGCCCATCGTATATACGCAATGGGATTATTCGACCGATTTCGATGTGTTGCATAGCTTGATCGGCGCAACAGTCACGGGCGACGGTGTTACGGTAAAGATCGGCGACGATACGAGAGCGGATGGCAAGGTTCTCCTCGGGGAACAAGTTACCGTATCCATGAACGTTCCCGAAGGTGCGACTTATAACCTTTCCGTTGCGGGAAATTCGGTTTCCACTACGACGGAGAACGGCGTCGCCACGGCTACCTTCACCGTAACGAAAACGGGAGCTCTTGCAGTCACCTACGACGCGGCTTATTCGGTATCGGGTACGACGACGGCGGGCGCGACGGTTACAGTCGTAACAGGAAACGGCACGGTGTCCGGAACAGCGGTTGCAGACGGCGAAGGCAAGTTCTCACTGACGCTTACAAACGGTACGTACTATTTAACGGCGGCGACGGATACTTTCGTTTCGGGCGCGGTAGAAGTTACCGTGAACGGTGCGGCAGTCGAAAACAAGACGGTCACGCCGACGAAGGCGAAGCTCATTGCGGGCGGCTCCATTAACTATAACCTTGTTACGGGCAATGCCGTAAGCAACGGCGCTGCGCAGAACGGCGCGGATTTCACGGGCGCAACGTTTGCAGAGGGCACCGATTTCGTGCTCACGGCAACGGTGGAAAAATTCGACGGCGTATGGTACTCTGCGGGATTTGCAACGGTGATGAACGACGGTTGGTTCAGATTCGTTTTCCGTAAAAATGGTGAAACCGGGTTGTACGATATCGTTATGTTCCAATCTTATGGAACTGCCGTTGTTACGCCGATTTCGGACAGCGAGATTGCGTCTAAACCGTTCGGCGAAGGCGATGCGGTTAGTTCGGTTCGTCTTGCGCTCGTTAGAAAGGGCAACAATTACTATCTGTTCGTGAATGACGTGTTGGTTTATACGGCAAACAATCCCGGCGGTACGAATGTAAACAGCGTAGGCTTGTTCTGCGAGCAGCAGATCACTTATACCGATTGGGGCTATTCGACCGACATCAGCGGCTACGAAATTCCTACGGCGTAAAAAGAACAAAAAACAACGGGAGGGCAACCAAAGCGCTGCCCTCTTGTTATAAAAACGGGAAATGAATGACTATGGAATGTTTTGAAAAGTTAAAAGACTATTTTCTAAAAAACGCTTCACGTGTATTAAAGGAACCCGTCGGCAAACTCAAATATCCGTTCGTCGATCCGGGGGCGGATTCCTATGCGGGTAACCTTTGGGATTGGGATTCTTATTTCACGGTAAAGGGGCTTATGGGTGTCTTTTCGGCGTATTCAACGGAGGAGCTCTTCCAAGCGGGTTTGACGCACGAACGGATTGCAGAGCACGCCAAGGGGTGCGTTCTCAATTTTCTCGCTTCGCAGGAGGAGGACGGCTATATTCCTATCATGATTTCGGGCGAGGATTTGTTTGCGGGATATTTCCACGCCGAGCACGAAAAGGGCGTTCCGCTCAATCAGCATAAGCCGTTTTTATGCCAATCTGCCTTGCAGGCGGCAGAATTTGCAGAAGACTATTCTTGGATCGAAAGCGAGAAACTCAAAAAATATCTTGCCTATTACGAATCCAAGCAATACGATAAAAAGAGCGGTTTGTTTTTTTGGCAGGACGATATCATGATCGGGATCGACAACAATCCCACGGCGTTTTACCGTGCGCCGCGCTCTTCGGCGGATATCTATCTCAATAGTTTTCTCGTTCTCGAATATGAAAGTTTAGCAGATATTTTGGTGCGGCAGGGGAAGGACGGAACAGAATTTTCGAATAAGGCGACGGAGTTAAAGCAGGCGATCAACCGCGAAATGTGGGACGAGCGCGACGGCATTTATTATTCACAAGATATTCTATTTTTCAAAACGGATAGAAGCTTCGGCGAAATTAAATTTCACGAGGGGCTCGCGCCGTCCTGGAACAGCGTGCCGTATAAAATCCGTTTTTGGGGTTGCTTTTTGCCGCTCTATGCGGGGATTTGCAGCGGGGAACGGGCAGAACGGTTATGCGAACATCTTTCAGGCGACGATGTGTTTGCAAAATACGGAATCCGTACACTTGCCCGAAATGAAAAAATGTACGATCTTGCAAAGAGTAGCAATCCCTCCAACTGGCTGGGTGCGATTTGGATCGTGTCTAATTGGTTGATAGGCGAAGGCTTACAAAAATATAGCAAGGGTGCGCTTGCAGAAAAAATACGAATTGCCACGTTAAATCTTTTGGAAAGCAATTTGGAAAAATACGGCGAAATTTTTGAAAGCTATCAACCCGATACGGGCGAGCCGAATTTGAATCCCCGATTTTTAAGCTGGAATTTACTTGTAATCAGGTGGTTAACATGAAGAGAAACGAGATTCATATCCGCGATCCGTTTGTGTTCGTGGAAAACGGAAAATATTATCTTTTAGGCACGACGACGGATGATCCGTGGGGTGCGGGGAGTGATTTAACGCTATATTCCTCCTGCGATCTGGAAAACTTCACAAAGGAGCGCTCCATGGTGACGGACGGCTGTCTGGATTCTTATACAAATATTTGGGCGCCCGAGCTTCACAAATATCGAGGGAAGTATTATTTAATTGTTTCGGCATACCGCGAGGATGTTGACAGAGGATGTTTTATTCTTGTTTCCGA
>ERZ1643251.2247-NODE-2247-length-19987-cov-6.022125_pt1 | contig 19987 bp, 19 predicted proteins | sample MGYA00579261_ERZ1643251 | MGnify/ENA primary metagenome ERZ1643251 (study PRJEB29033, sample SAMEA4952267) | chicken gut metagenome | biome: Broiler Chicken; feature: Gastrointestinal Tract; material: Caecum | place: Ireland | collected 2018 | study: Broiler... | reverse complement strand
GACGACGTGCAGAAGGGCATCGACGACACGACCGCCGCGCTCGAAGAGCTCAAAGGCGAAATGCAGAAACAGTTCGACGAGGGATTCAACCAGATCAACGAAAACTTCAAAAAGCTGTTCAAGGAGCTGTTCGGCGGCGGCAGGGCAGAGCTGCAGATGGATTATTCCGAATGCGACGACCCGCTCTCCGCGGGCGTGGAGATCGTCGCCTGCCCGCCGGGCAAAAAGCTCACAAAGATATCGCTGCTGTCGGGCGGCGAACGCGCGCTCACGGCGATCGCCATCCTGTTCGCCATTCTGATGCTGCGCCCCATGCCCTTCTGTGTCCTCGACGAAATAGAGGCGGCGCTCGACGAAGCGAACGTCGACAAGTTCGCGCAGTTCTTGAAGAAGTTCGCCAAAGAAACGCAGTTCATCGTCATCACCCACCGCAAACCCACGATGGAAAAGGCAGACTGCCTCTTCGGCGTCACGATGGAAGAGAAGGGCGTCTCCAAAATCGTCTCCGTCAAGCTGTCCGAAGTGGAAAGCAGGCTCGGCGGCGACACGGTCGCATAAAAACTATCTCCGCAGAGAGAAAAGGAAACACGTATGGGCATTTTCGGCAAGATCATCGGCGCACTCAAAAAGACGAAAGACAACATCTCCTCCAAGCTGTCCGCCCTGTTTGCAAAGGGGCTGGGCGACGATTTCTACGACGAGCTCGAAGAGATCCTCATCTCCGCAGACATCTCCGTCGTCACGGCGGAAGACATCGTCGAACAGATCCGCGAGGAGGCAAAGAAAGAAAAGCTCAAAGACAGAGAGTACGTCGTCGACCTGCTCAAAGACGTGATAGAGGATACCCTCTGCGAGGCGGAAGTGCCCGAAATAGAGTATCCCGCCGTCATCATGCTCGTCGGCGTCAACGGCGTCGGCAAAACGACCACCATCGGCAAGCTCGCCAATTATTTCGTAAAGGAAAAGAAGAGCGTCACCGTCGCCGCGGCGGATACCTTCCGCGCGGCAGCGGCAGATCAGCTCACCGTCTGGGCAGACCGCGCCAAAGTGCGCATCGTCAAACACGAGGAGGGCAGCGACCCCTCCGCCGTCGTCTACGACGCGATCTCCTCCGCGAAGGCGAAAAAGACGGACGTCGTCATCGTCGACACGGCGGGCCGCCTGCACGTCAAGGCGAACCTGATGGCAGAGCTGCAAAAAATGAGCCGCGTCGTCGGGCGCGACTATCCCGAAGCGCATTTCTATAAATTCCTCGTTCTGGACGCGACCACGGGGCAGAACGCCCTGTCGCAGGCGCGCCTCTTCGACGAGGCGGTCGAGCTCGACGGCATCGTGCTCACCAAGCTCGACGGCACCGCAAAGGGCGGGTTCGTCGTATCGCTGTGCGGCGAACTGAAGATCCCCGTTGTATTCGTCGGCACCGGCGAAAAGATCGACGATCTCCAGCTCTTCGACGCCGAAGAATTTACCGAAGGCATCATCTGAACGGCCGGGAGGCGCAGTGTTTTTTTTCGAACTTGCATTTTTATTTATGGTCGGCTCTGTCGGCGGATGGGTGATCGAACTGTTTTTCCGCCGGTTTTTCAGCATCAGAAAGTGGATCAACCCCGGTTTTCTCAACGGCCCGTATCTGCCCATGTACGGTTTCGGCGCCCTGCTTTTGTACGGCGCCTGCTTTATACCGCTCCCGCGCTGGGCGCTCGTGCTCCTTCTGTTTGTTTCGCTTACCCTGCTCGAATATATAACCGGCCTCATTTTCATAAAGGGAATGAAGATCAAACTGTGGGATTATTCCTCGCAGTGGGGCAATATCCAGGGCATCATCTGCCCCCTGTTTTCCGTCCTTTGGGGCGTTATCGCGGCCGGCTTCGTATATCTGCTGTTCGATCCGCTGCATACCGCCGCCGTCTGGGCGCGGGGCAGCGTATGGATGATTTTCTTTATCGGCGCATTCCTCGGCATCTTTTTTGTCGATGTGTGCATCAGCTTCAACGTCTCGCTGAAAATACGCAAGGTCGCCGTTCAGCTCAAAGAGGCCGTGCATTACGAAGAGCTCAAAGCCTCCATCAACGAGTGGCGTGCCTCTCGTCGGCAGAAGCGCAGGTTTCTGTTTCCGTTTGCGGGCGCATCTCTCTTTGATGCCGTAAGCGAATGGGCAGAAAAGCAGAAAGAGCGCATCCGCGGCCTCTCCAAGCGCAAAAAAGACGGCCCCGACGAAAAAAACGGGCAGGATCAGCAATGACCTGAGGTAAAAGAGGATGAAAGATCTTACCTATCTCCAACTGTTCGACGCCTACGGCGCGCTCCTCACAGAGCACCAGCGCGAGGTGTGCGAGCTGTATTATATGTACGACCTGTCCCTGGCAGAGATCGCCGAGCAGAAGGGCACCTCGCGGCAGAGCGTTTCGGATACCCTCGCCAAGAGCCGCGCGGCCCTTGACGACTACGAGGCAAAGCTTCATCACGTCGCCGTCATGCGCGAGGCTGATCTTGAAATTTCGGGCATGCTCACGCGCACCCTGCGCGCCCTCGAAGAGATGAAGGCTTCCCGCCCCGAACTCTCCGCCGAGATAGATCGGATCATTTCCCTCATGCAGATTGACGGCGAACACATCGGCACGGTCACCGTCCGCGGCGAAGCGGGCGGCACGGGCCGCGAATAAAATCACAAGGAGCGAGCGTATGGCTCTCTTTTCCTCCCTCTCCGAGAGGCTCAATCACATCTTTTCAAAGCTGACCAAGCACGGCAAACTCACCGAGCTCGAAATAAAGGGCGCCATGCGCGAAGTGCGCGTCGCCCTGCTCGAGGCGGACGTCAACATCTTCGTCGCCAAAAAATTCATCGCCGACGTCTCCGAAAAGGCGGTGGGGCAGGAGATCCTCAAAAGCCTCAATCCCGCCCAGCAGGTCATCAAGATCGTCAACGACGAGCTCATCGCGCTGATGGGCTCCGCCAATGCCAAGCTCGAAGTGGCAGACAGGCCCCCCACGGTCATCATGATGTGCGGCCTGCAGGGCGCGGGCAAAACCACGCTGTGCGGCAAGCTCGCCGTCCTTCTCAAAAAGCAGGGGAAAAAGCCCCTCCTCGTCGCGGGCGACATCTACCGCCCCGCCGCCATCAACCAGCTGCAGGTGGTCGGCGGCAAGGCGGGCGTCGAAGTGTTCGAAAAGGGCACTCAAAGCCCCGTAAAGACGGCGAAGCAGGCGATAGACCACGCCCGTTCGATGGGCTACGATACCGTCATCATCGACACGGCGGGCCGCCTGCACATCGACGACGCCCTCATGACCGAGCTTGAAAATATCAGGCGCGAAGTCTCTCCCGACGAGATCCTGCTCACCGTCGACGCGATGACCGGGCAAGACGCCGTGAACGTCGCCGAAACCTTCAACAAGCGGCTGGATGTCACGGGCGTCATCCTCACCAAACTCGACGGCGACACCCGCGGCGGCGCCTGCCTCTCCATCAAGGCGGTCACGGGCAAGCCCATCAAGTTCATCGGCGTGGGAGAAAAGCTCACCGATCTGGAGCCCTTCTACCCCGACCGCATGGCTTCCCGCATTCTGGGCATGGGCGACGTTCTCTCCCTCATCGAAAAGGCGCAGGAGGCGGTCACCGAAGAGCAGGCGAAAAAGCTGGAAAAGAAGTTGCGCGAGGCATCCTTCACGCTGGAAGATTATCTCGACCAGTTCGAATCCCTCAAAAAGATGGGCGGCATCGCCTCGGTCATGGAGATGATGCCGGGCATGGGCAAACTGAAAATAAAAGAGAGCGACTTCGACGAGCGCAAAGTGGAGCGGCTCAAAGCGATGATCCTTTCCATGACGAAGAAGGAGCGCGAAAAGCCCGAGATCATCAACTCCTCCCGCAAAAAGCGCATCGCGGCGGGCAGCGGCACCTCCGTGCAGGAGGTGAACCAGCTCCTGAAGCAGTTCGAGCAGACCAAAGTGATGATGAAGCAGCTCAAAGGCGGCAAGCGCCTTCCCTTCATGCGTTGACGGGCTGTTCTGCTTTCTTTGAAAAAAAGTCTTTGCTTACGAGTTTCGTCGCGCGCGGAGGGGGAGTTCATGGATTGGAAGAAGATCGAAACGGACGCCGACATCAAAGAGCTGCTCAAAACGTATTACGGCTTTCACGATTCCTGCATCGTATCCGCGCAATATGCGAGCGGTACGCGGGTCGAGGTGGATGGCTCCATGTGGTTCGGCGGCAGTCACCGCCTGCTTATGCTCTTTCACAGCCAGTGGGAACCGCGGTACCTCGAACTGCTGTTCGAGGACGTGCGCCGCTTTCGTTTGATCGGGTTGCAGGACAACTACCTGAACGAGGTCTTCGAGGCGTTCATCAGATTTTACGACGGCATTCTGCCTTACGGGCATTTTGCGCCTTCCCGCGTTATCGTGTGGTCGGACAACGAGTTCGTGTCAAAGTCTTATAACGACGGATTGCAAGAGCCTGCCGACACCTATGTCATTGCCGGTTCTCTCAAATGGCGGCTTGCGGACGGCCCGGAAGGGAGCGCCCTTCCGCCCGAAGAGGACGCACTTCGGGCGGAGAGAGGTTCGTCCGTCCGGGGAGAAAAAGAATAAAAACCGCCCTGTCAAGCAAAATTGCTTGACAGGGCTTTTTCTTTATGGTAGAATAGGGCGGTAAAAAGGGCGCGCGGATGCGCGCAACGCAAAAAAACAAGGAGTTTATCATCATGGCAGTAAAAATGAGACTTACGAGGATGGGCGACAAAAAGAGCCCCTTCTACCGCATCGTCGTCGTAGACAGCCGCAAAGCGCGCGACGGCGAGTATATCGAAAAGGTCGGCCACTACAATCCGACTTCGCAGCCCGCAGAGATCGTCATCGACGAGGCGAAGGCGAAAGACTGGCTCGGCAAGGGCGTTCAGCCCACCGAAACGGTGCGCAACCTGCTCATCGCGCAGGGCATCATCGAAAAGCCTGCAAAGCTCTCCGCTCCCCGCACCAAAACCAGGAAAAAGAAGTAATAACACCGCAAAGGGGGCTTGAAAAATGCTTGAACTCGTAAAATACGTCGTCGAACAGTTTGCCGAATACAAAGATCAGATCGAATACCGCGTCGAGGAAAAGGAGAACGCGACGGACATCATCGTCCTTCTCGAAGAGTCCGACATGGGCAAAGTCATCGGCAAACAGGGCAAGATCGCGAAGGCCCTGCGCACGCTCGTGCGCTGCGCGTCCGCCAAAGAGGGCAAACGGTACAACATCGAGATCAAAGAAAAGGATAAAGCCGCGGAATAATTTCCGCCGCCGGCAAAAAAGGGAAAAACCGTCACGGCTTTTCCCTTTTCTTTTTTCGGAGGAGATATGCAGCAGACCATCGTCATCGGCGAAATTCTCAAACCGCAGGGCATCCGCGGCGAAGTAAAGGTGCGGCCTTTACTCGACGACCCCGCAGACATCCGCGCTTTCAAGCGCGTGTTCGTCGGCGGAACCGAGCATAAGGTTCTCTCCGCGCGCGCGGGCGGCGGCTTTGCCTTTCTCGCGCTGTCCGGCGTCGCGGACCGCAACGCGGCGGAACTTCTGCGCGGAAAGCAGATAGAGGCGCTGCGCTCCGACGCCCCCGCGCCGAAGGAGGGCAGGTATTACATCGTCGACATCATCGGCTGCGACGCCGTCACCGAAAGCGGCGAACGTATCGGCGAAATCACCGATGTTTTGCCCGCCCATACCGACATCTATGTCCTGAAAAACGGGGAAAAGGAATATATGTTCCCCGCGGCGGACGGCGTCATTCTGGGCGCCGACATAGAAAAAAAGACGGTCACGGTGAACAAAAAGCGCCTTTCGGAGGTCATCGTCGAACAATGAAGGGCGCGCGCAGGCACGCAGTTACAGGAATAACCATATGCGCATAGATATTTTGACGCTCTTCCCCGAAATGTTTGCCCCCTTGCAGGCGAGCATCCTCGGGCGGGCGCAGAAGGAAAACAAGATAGAGATCAACGTCGTCAACATCCGCGACTATACGGCGGACAAGCATCTCAAATGCGACGATTATCCCTTCGGCGGCGGCGCGGGCATGGTGATGACGGCGCAGCCCATCGGCTCCGCCATCGAGGCGCTCGACCCCGAACATAAGGCGCGGCGCATCTATATGTCGCCCAAAGGGGAAACCTTCCGCCAGCAAAAGGTGTTCGAGCTTCTCGGCTATGAACACCTGATCCTTCTCTGCGGGCATTATGAAGGCGTCGACCAGCGCGCCATAGATCTGTTCATCGACGAGGAGATCAGCATCGGAGATTACGTCCTCACGGGGGGCGAACTGCCCGCAATGGTGGTCGCAGACTGCCTCGCGCGGTATGTGGACGGGGTGATAAACACCTCTTCCCTCGTGCAGGAGAGTTTTTCGGAGAACAGGCTCGAATACCCGCAGTACACCCGCCCCGTCGAATACAGGGGGCTGACCGTGCCGGAAGTTCTGCGCAGCGGCAACCACGCGGAGATAGACAGGTGGCGGCGCGAACAGTCCGAAAAGCTCACGCGCGAAAAGCGCCCCGACCTTTTGGGCAAAGACGGCGGCGCCTTTTAACGGGCGCCTCTGCGCGGTCAGGCGGCCGTTTATTTTTTGAGATCAACGGAAATTTATGAAGCACATTCAATGGTTCCCCGGGCACATGGCGAAGGCGATGCGCATGATGCAGGAGAGCGTCCCGCTCGTAGACGGCGCGCTCATCGTGCTGGACGCGCGCGCGCCCGCCGCCACCCGCAATAAAAATCTGGAAAAGGTGTTTGCCGGCAAGCCGGTGCTCTACCTTCTCAACAAGGCAGACCTCGCCGACGACAAAAAGACGGACGCCTTTCTCTCCGCCTTCGCAAAGCGCGGAGAGCCCGCCGCAAAGTGCAGCGCGACGTCCGCAGGTGCCGCCCGCGCGGTCACGGCAAAGCTCCCGCAGCTGCTCGCGGACAAGTTCGCAAAGGACGCGGCGAAGGGCATCTCCCGCCCGCCGCGGCTGATGGTGGCGGGCATCCCCAACACGGGCAAGAGCGCGCTCATCAACGCGTTGAGCGGCGCAAAGCGCGCCGTCACGGGAGATAAGGCGGGCGTCACGCGCGGCAAACAGTGGGTGCGCTGCGCGGGGTTCGAACTCCTCGATACTCCCGGCACCATGCCGCCCTCCTTCGAAGATCAGGCGCTCGCTCTGCACCTTGCCTATATCGGCTCGCTCAACGACGACATTCTGGATATGGACGACGTCGCCCTCGAACTGCTGCGCGAGATCGCGCAGACGTATCCGTCATTTCTGACCGAACGCTACGGGATCACCGATTTTTCCGCGCCCCTTGCCATGTACGAAGAGGTCTGCCGCCGCCGCGGCTTCATGCTGCGCGGGGGAGAGTTCGACTACGGGCGCGGCGCGAAGGCGATCCTGGACGACTTCCGCAAGGGGAGGATCGGCCGCATCACCCTCGACGACCCGTCGGAGGCAGGCAATGGATAAGGCGGACAAGCTGTTTTTCGAGCGGGAGATGCTCGCCCTCGGCGCGCAGTACATAGCGGGCGCCGACGAGGTGGGCAGGGGGCCGCTCGCCGGCCCCGTGGTGTGCGCGGCGGTGATCATGCCCCTCGGCAGGGGCGAGCTCATCGAGGGCATCGACGACAGCAAAAAACTGAAAGAAGGGGAGCGCACCCGCCTCGCCGCGCTGATACGCGAGCGCGCGATCGCTTACGCCGTCTGCGAAGAGGACAACCGCACCGTCGACCGCATCAATATTCTTGAAGCGACCAGACTGTGCATGAAGCGCGCGGTGGAGAGCCTCGTCCCCGAGCCTGACATCGTGTTCACCGACGGAAATTTCCGTCTCGACATCTCCCTCCCGCAGCAGAACATCATCCACGGAGACGCGCTCTCGTACTGCATCGGCGCGGCGAGCATCCTCGCGAAGGTGTACCGCGACGAGGAGATGAAGAAGTTTGCGGAAATATACCCGCAGTACGGCTTTGAAAAGCACAAGGGCTACGGCACGAAGGCGCATCTTGACGCGATAAGGGAGTACGGATTATGCGAGATACACCGCAGGACGTTCACAAAAAAGTTCTCGGCAGAAAGGGAGAAAAACTCGCCGCGGGATACCTGAAAAGGCGCGGCTACAAGATCCTGAAACGCAACTACCGCACCCCCTTCGGCGAGGCGGACATCGTCGCGCAGGACGGGGAAACGGTGGTATTCTGCGAGGTGAAGGCGCGCCTTTCAGACGCCTTCGGCACGCCCGCGGAGGCGGTGGAGCGGCACAAGCGGAAGCGGTATGCCGACATCGCGCGGTATTTCCTCATGCGCGCCGGGGAGAACGTGCCCGTCCGTTTCGACGTGATCGAGGTGGAAGGGGAAGAGGTGAACCACATCCCAGCCGCATTCGACGGGCAGGGCAGGGTTTAAGCCGTAAAAAACAAAAAATCTGCTTTCCCCGTGCAAAAACGGTTGCGCGGAAGGGATTTTTATGGTAAAATAGCAAAAGACTTCGGGCGGTCCTCTGGCAAGCAGCCACGAACGCTCAGTAAAGATGGAGGTAAAGTCGAATGAAAGGTCTTATCGAAGCGATCGAGAAAGAAAACCTCAAAGAGAGCGTTCCCGCATTCAACGTAGGCGACACCGTGAAGGTAAGCGTGAAGGTCGTCGAGGGCACGCGCGAGAGGCTGCAGGCGTTTGAAGGCGTCGTGATCGCGAAGAAAAACGGCGGCATCCGCGAGACGTTCACCGTCCGCAGGCTGTCCTACGGCGTAGGGGTGGAGCGCACGTTCCCCGTGCATTCTCCCAAGATCGCAGACATCACCGTTATCCGCAAGGGCAAGGTACGCAGGGCAAAACTGTATTATCTGCGCGGCAGAACGGGCAAGGCGGCAAAGATCAAAGAAGTCCGCTGAACAGGCAAAAAGGCAGCAAAAGCCCCGCTTTCCTATGGGAAGGCGGGGCTTTTTCCCTGCCGCGCGCCGCAGGAACAGGGCGCGGGATGCGCGCATAAGCTGCATGAAAGAACAAAATTTTTGCAAATTTTCCGCCCGATTGTTTTTTTGATTGCGATACGCGCGATTTTGCGCTATAATAAGATATAGTCTGCACGCAGTCCGTGCGGAACACGCAAACAGCAAGGTGGAAGGCAAATGATCGTTTCCAAAACACATACGAACAAGGGGAAAGAATTTTTCTCGCGCTTTACGAAATTCGGCTGGGCGGCTCTCGCCCTCACGCTCGTGTTCCTCCTCGTCGGGGCGGGCACGGTCGGAGGGTTCACCTCCTCGGGCAAAGGCTACCGCGGCGCGGCGGATTCCTCCGTCGTATTCTATCTCGATTACGATTACACGCAGGCAGACGGTACCGCGTACACGGCCGAGCTCGACAGCATCTATGTCAATGTCGGCGCGGTTTACGCCGAACCGGGCTCCGACGTCGCGCTCAACTTCCGCCGCGCCACGACGAGCGGTTCCTATACGAACAGCAAATTCACCTCTTTCGGGCTGGGCAATTTCACCGTGGGGAATATCTGGTCGGAGAGCGGCAGCGGCGTTTCCGGCGCCAATTATAATTGGTTGAAGGCGTTCGACATTTCCGGATCGACGACGACATGGAGCACGTCTTACCGCCTCATCCGCATCACCTTCCCGTGCGACATGGTCGTCAACGAAGTGGTGTTCGTCGACACCAACGGCAACGTCATCCCCGCGTATGTGCGGGCGGACGAAGTTCTCCCCGTATTCAGCAATACGTCCGACTGGGCGACCTACCGCGACCTGTTCAGCACCGACGAGCGCCGTCCCGACGCCGTCAACCTGCTCGACAGCCAGAACAATGTCCGCGTGGGCAAAACCGCATACACGAATTTTACGCAGGACGAGATACGGCGACCACCGAGATCTACACCCTCATGCAGATCAGCAGCATCCGCATGGGCGACTTCACGACGGACGGCGTATTCACCGCCGACACGGAGAACGGCCCGCTCGCCGTGCTCTTCCCGCTGCTCGGCACCCTTCTGTTCGGCAACAGCCCCTTCGGGCTCCGCATCTTCTCGGTGCTGTTCACGGCGGCGCTCGTCGCGCTCGCCTACTTCTTCGGCAAAGAGCTGTTCGGCAGCGGCGGCTTCGGGTTCCTGCTCGCCTGCCTCGTCGCGGGCGGCGGGCTCGCGCTCACCGTGGGGCGTCTGGGGCTTTCGCTCCCCGTCATCGCCTTCTTCGCGGCGCTCTCTTTCTTCTTCATGTACCGCTTTTTCTCCGAGGGGATGGACGCGGAGCATCCCGCGCGTTCGGCGCTCAACGTGCTCCTGTCCGGGCTGATGTTCGCCCTCGCCTTCGCGGCGGATCCAAAATGCGTGTTCCTGCTTTTCGGGCTGGTCGCGCTGTTCGTCGTCGGCGCCGTGCGCTATGCGAAGGCTTATGCGGCGGAAAAGGCTGCGCTCCGCCGCGAAATGAGCGATAAGAATGCCTCCGAACGTTCGGAAGAAGTCATGCAGCAGAACATCGACGAATGCGAAGAGCAGACGGCGTACCTGCGTTCAGACTATGTATACGGCAGCAAGCTGATCTATCTGTTCTTCTTCGTGTCCTTCATCGTCGGCACCGTGCTCTTCACCGTGCTCGCGATGCTCCCTTCCTATTATACCTATGTGCGCCTGTACGACGCCGACCCTTCGTCGCCGTCGGCGGGGCTGTTCAGCCTGCTGTTCTCCGCGCTGGGCAGCGCCTTCACGTCCGTAAACGTCACGCAGCTTTCGGCGGCGAACGCATCTTCCGCCTTCGGCTGGCTCATCGGTTTGAAAGGGGCGACGCTGTTCTCCGCTTCGGGCGAGGGGACGTACATCGCGCTGAACGCGCAGCCCAACCTCGCGGTCATCGTAACGGCGGCGATCGGGTTCGTGTTCACCACGGCATATGCCGTCCTTTACGCCGCAACGGGCAGACGGCAGGGCGCCTACGCTTCCGAATATTCTTCGGGTATCCTTCGCGCCTATTTTCTGATCACGGCGGGAACGGTCTGCTCGCTGCTGCAATTCGCCTTCACGCAGGCGAGCGCGGCAGACGCGCTGCTGTTCGATTTCTTCTGGTTCTCCTATGTGCCGCTCATGTTCTACACGGTGTATGTACACGACGGCAGCAAAAAGAGCGTCGTCTGCGGCATCCGCATGAACGCCACCGTCATCGTTCTGCTCGGCGTCTGCGCGCTGTACCTCGTGCTGTTCGCGCTGTCCGTGCCCATGTACTTCGGTATCCCGCTGTGGCAGGGCGCGGCATACGGGATGTTCGGCTGGACGACCTTCTTAAGCAACGGCTACTACCGCATCCCCGCGGCCGCGGGCGAAAGCACCGCTTCGGGCGGGCTGCTTGCGGCGGGCAGGCTGCTCCGCATCTGAACGAATACGATTCCGCGCGCGTTCCGTGCGCGGAATTTTTGACCGAAAAAGGGGGTAAATATGCTTTCAAAGGTGATGAGTTTCGCGCTTTCCGGGCTGGAAGGCGTGCCCGTCGAGGTGGAAACGGATATCAACAACGGGCTTCCTGCCTACGAATTGGTCGGCCTGCCCGACGCCGCCGTCAAGGAGAGCCGCGAGCGCGTGCGCTCCGCGCTCAAAAACAGCGGCAGGCGCTTCCCCACCAACAAGATCACCGTCAACCTCGCCCCCGCCGACCTGAAAAAGGAGGGCGCGTACTTCGACCTCGCCATCGCCGTCGGCATCCTCAAAGCGACGGGCCAGCTCGACGGGGCAGACTGCGGCGGCACCGTCTTTCTCGGCGAACTCGCGCTCGACGGCGCGCTGCGCCCCGTGGCGGGCATCCTGCCGCTGCTCATCTCCGCAAAGGCGCTCGGCTACGATACCTTCGTCATCCCCGCGGGCAACGCCGGAGAGGCGGCGTACATAGCGGGCGCGCGCACCTTCGCGGCGGAGAGCCTTTCGCAGGTGGTAGACCACCTCACGGGGCTGGTGCCGCTCGCGCCGCTGCCCGCGGCGAACTACGTCTGCGCCCCGCCCGAACGCGGCAGCGATCTCGCCTATGTAAAGGGGCAGGCGGTCGCCCGCCGCGCCCTCGAGGTCGCCGTCGCGGGCGGGCACAATATCCTGCTCATCGGCCCGCCGGGCGCGGGCAAGACCATGCTCGCGCGCTGTATCCCCGGCATCATGCCGGGCATGAGCTTCGAAGAGGCGCTCGAAGTCACCAAGATCCATTCCGTCGCGGGCATTTTAGGCGGGGAGGGCATCGTCACCCGCCGTCCCTTCCGCACCCCGCACCACACGGCGACGACGGTGTCCATGTGCGGCGGCGGTTCGCGCACCGTCCGCCCGGGAGAAATTTCCCTCGCGCACGGCGGCGTGCTCTTTCTCGACGAACTGCCCGAGTACCACCGTTCCACCCTCGAAGCGCTGCGCCAGCCCCTCGAAGACGGCTGCATCACCGTCACGCGCAGCGGCGGCGCGGTCACATGCCCGGCAAACTTCATGCTGTGCGCCAGCATGAATCCCTGCCCCTGCGGCAATTACGGCAGTGCAGACCGCATCTGCACCTGCACCCCCGCCGCCATCCGCAGATACCGCGACCGCCTGAGCGGGCCGCTGCTCGACCGCATAGACATACAGGTCGAGGTAGACTCCGTAAAGTACGACGACCTCTCCTCCTCCGCGGAAGGGGAAAGCTCCGCTTCCGTCCGCGCCCGCGTCGAAGAGGCGCGCGCCGTGCAGGCGGAGCGGTTCGGCGGCTGCGAGGGGGTGCGCACCAATGCGGATATGGGGGAGCGCGAGCTGAAAAAGTTCTGTATCCTCTCCCCCGAATGCGAAAACATCCTGCGCCTTTCCTACGAGCGCCTGCGGCTGTCCGCCCGCGCCCGTTCGCGCATCGTGCGTGTCGCGCGCACCATCGCAGACCTCGCGGGTGCGGAGAGCATCCTGCCCGCGCACATCCTCGAAGCGGTTTCCTACCGCAGTTACGACAATAACGGCTGACCGCGCCCGCGGCCTTCCGGAAGGGGGATACGGTGTATACGAAGGAAGAGAGGGCGGATCTGTGGCTGGACGCCGCCGTCCCCGAAAACAAAAAGAAACTGCGGCTGATCTCCCTTGCAGGCTCGTCCTACGCGCTCGCGGCGCGGCTCGGGTCGCTTGCCGGCAAAGTCGCCGAGGCAGCGGGGGAAGAGTGCCTCCGCGCCCTGCAAAGCTCGCTTTCGGCCCCGCAGAAGATCCGCGCAATGTTCGATGCGTATGCCTCGGGCGGCATCTTCTGCGTCACGCTCTCCTCCGATGATTACCCCGAACAGCTGCGGCAGCTCCCCGATCCGCCCGTCGTCTTGTACTGCCGGGGCGACCGTTCCCTGCTGCGGCGCCGCATCTTTGCCGCGGTCGGCTCCCGCCGCACCCCGCCCGCCGTCTTAAAACAGGCGGAACGTTTTTCCCGCGGGCTTTCGGAGCACTTCGCGGTCGCCTCCGGCACCGCCGAGGGCGGAGATTCCGCCGTGCTGAAAGGCGCGCTGGAAAACGGCGCGATCGCCGTGCTCGCGCACGGGCACGATTTCTTCGTTCCCGAAAGCGGCAAAGCTCTCCGCCTTTCGGTGGAGGAGAAGGGGCTTTCCGTCAGCGAATATCCGCCCGCTACGCCCGCCCGCAGCTATCACTATCCCGCGCGCAACCGCATCCTCGCGGGCCTGTCCGAAGGCGTGCTTGTGGTCAGCGGCGGAGAGAAGAGCGGCACCCGCCTCACTGCGGAGTGCGCCTACCGCTACGGGCGCGGGGTGTACGCCTTTCCCCATCCCGTCGGCGCGTCTTACGGGGCGGGCTGCAACGCATTGATCAAAGAATACGCAAAATTGACCGACGATTTGGTTGACATTTTGAGCGATTTTGGTATAAACTTGTCCGAGGCGGAAGAAATCGCCCTGCCGCCCGCCGAGCGCGCGGTGTTCTCCGCCCTGCGCGAAGAGGGCGAAGCGCACGTCGGGGCGCTGTGCGAAAAGTGCGGCATGGCGGCGCCCGAACTGTCCGCGGCGCTGATGCTTCTGCAGATGAAGGGTCTGGCCGCTCCCTGCGGCGGGAACAGATGGACGGCGCTGAAATAGGCCGCGGCAGCATCTGTCTTTTTGCCCGAACAAGATCTCCGGGGAGGTTTTATGGATTTAATCATTGTCGAGTCGCCCTCGAAGGCGAAAACGATCTCAAAATACTTAAAGGGAAAGTACCGCGTCGATGCGTCCGGCGGGCACGTCCGCGACCTGCCCGAAAAGCGCCTCGGCGTCAATATAGACAAAAACTTCGAACCCACATATGTCGACAATCCCGACAAAAAGCAGGTCATAAAGCGCCTCTCCGAAGAGGCGGCGAAGGCGGAACACGTCTACCTCGCGACCGACCCGGACCGCGAAGGGGAGGCGATCTCCTGGCACCTGAAAAACGTCCTGAAGCTCAAAGACGGCAAAAACCGCATCGAGTTCAACGAGATCTCTCCCGCGGCGGTCACGAAGGCATTGCAGAACCCCCGCGAGATCGACTATAATCTCGTCGACGCCCAGCAGGCGCGCCGCGTGCTCGACCGCCTCGTCGGCTACAAGCTCTCGCCGCTGCTGTGCAAGCGCATCCGTTCGGGGCTGTCGGCGGGCCGCGTGCAGTCCGTCGCACTGCGCCTCATCGTCGACCGCGAGCGCGAGATAAAGGCGTTCGTCCCCAAAGAGTACTGGAACGTCAACGCCGAGCTGCAGGATAAGCCCAAAGAGTTTGCGCCTTTCCGCGCCCTTCTCTCCGAAAAGAAGGGCAAAAAGTACCAGCCGTCGAGTGCAGAAGAGAACGAAAAGGTGCGCGCCGAGCTGTCGCAGAACGCCTATATCGTCAGAGAGGTCAAAAAGAGCGTCGCAAAATCGCACGCGCCCGCCCCGTTCACCACGTCCACCCTCCAGCAGGACGCCTCCAACAAGTTCGGCATGACCTCGCCGGACGTCATGCTCGTCGCCCAGCACCTCTATGAGGGCGTCGATACCGAAAACGAGGGGCACATCGCCCTCGTCACCTATATCCGTACAGACTCCGTCCGCGTCTCGCAGGAAGCGCAGGCAAAGGCGCGCGAATACATCGCGGCGCGTTTCGGCAAGGAATACGTCCCCGAAAAGCCCAACTTCTACGCGACCAAAAAGGGCGCGCAGGACGCGCACGAGTGCATCCGCCCCATCGACCTCAACCGCACTCCCGAGAGCATGAAGGGCACCCTCGACAAAAAGCATTACAACGTGTACAAGCTCATCTACGACCGTTTCATGGCATCCCAGATGAGCGAGGCGCAGTACGACAGCATGCAGATCAAAGTGACCAACGGCGACTACGGCTTCAAGGCGAGCGGCAGGGCGCTGCGCTTTGCGGGCTTCACCGCCGCCTATCAGGAAGTGAAGAAGGAAGACGAAGAAGGGGAGAGCGGCAAGCTCCTCCCGCCCGTAAAGGAGGGGGAAGAGCTCGATCTCGTCAGGCTCACCTCCGAGCAGAAGTTCACCAAGCCCCCGCTGCGCTATACAGACGCGTCCCTCGTCAAGGCGATGGAAGAAAAGGGCATCGGCAGGCCTTCCACCTACGCCTCCATCATCTCCGTCCTCACCCGCCGCAAGTATGTGACCAAAGAGGGCAAATACATGGTGCCCACCGAAGTCGCCTTCGAGATCACCGACCTTCTCATGAAGTATTTTACCGACATCATGGACGTCGGCTTCACCGCAAAGATGGAAGACCAGCTCGACGGCATCGAGGAGGGCGGCACCGACTGGCACAAGATCATCGCCGATTTTTACCCGCCCTTTGCCGAAAAGCTCGTGTTCGCCTCCAACGACGGCGACGAGATGACGGATATCCTCTGCGAAAAGTGCGGCCATCCCATGATCCGCAAGAGCGGCCGCTACGGCAAGTTCCTCGCCTGCTCCAACTATCCCGCCTGCTCCAACATCAAGAGCGAGGGCGCCGAAGTATCCGCCACCAAATGCCCCAAGTGCGGCGCGAACATGGTGGTCAAGAGCGGCAAGTACGGCAAATTCCTCGCCTGCCCCAACTATCCCGAGTGCAGCGCGACGCTGCCGTACGACTGCGAGCTTTCCAAAGAAAAGTGCCCCAAATGCGGCACGCTCATGTATGTGCGCAAGGGCAGGAACGGCAAATATCTGAGCTGTCCCAAATGCGGCGGCAGCCAGCCCATCGCCGAGCTTGCGGGCACCTGCCCCGTCTGCGGCGCGCCCACGCGCCGCATGAAGAGCAAGGCGGGCAAGATCTTTTATAGTTGTTCGAAGTATCCGGGCTGCAAGTTCATGAGCTGGGAGATGCCCACCGGAGAAAAGTGCCCCAGATGCGGCAAATACCTCTTCCGCAAGGGCAAAAAGGTTCGCTGCTCTTCCTGCGACTACACCGCCGACCTCCCCGAAGAAAAATCCGGGGAAGGGGAAGAGGGCGGCAAAACCGAAGAATAGCACAGAGCAAAAGGGGCGGGCTGCCGTGCGCAGCCGCCTCTGTTTGCATTCCGCACTTTTTTTGAAAAATATGCGGAAAAACTCTTGACAGAACCGCATTCCCGAATTATAATAGTTTTAGCACTCAAAGGCATAGAGTGCTAAAACGGAAAACACGGAGGAAAAATGCAGGAAAAAGTCACCGTCGTCGGGGCGGGGCTTGCGGGCTGCGAGGCGGCGCACTTTCTTTCGCGCTGCGGCATTCCCGTCCGGCTCGTCGAGTGCAAGCCGAAGTCCTTCACGCCCGCCCATTCAGACGCGAACTTTGCGGAGCTCGTGTGCAGCAATTCCTTAAAGAGCGACGACGTATACGGCAATGCCTGCGGTCTGCTCAAAGAGGAGATGCGCACCCTCGGTTCGCTCATCATCGGGGCGGCGGATAAAAACCGCGTCCCCGCGGGCGGCGCGCTGGCGGTAGACCGCACCGCGTTTTCTTCGGCAGTGACCGGGGCGATCCGCTCGGACACGAACGTCGAAATCGTCTGTGAAGAGGCGGAGCGCATCCCGGAAGGGTACGCGATCGTCGCCACCGGCCCGCTCACGCAGGGCGCCCTCGCGGAGGACATCCGCGCGCGGCTGGGCGGCAACCTCGCCTTTTACGACGCCGCCGCGCCCATCGTGTCTGCCGACAGCATCGACTATTCCGCAACTTTCACCGCCGACCGCTACGGGAAGGGAACGGGCGATTACGTCAACTGTCCCATGAACAAAGAGGAGTACGAGGCGTTCGTTTCGGCGCTCCTCTCCGCAGAATGCGTGCAGCAGCACGGGTTCGACAAGCGGGAGATCTTCGAGGGGTGCATGCCCGTCGAGGTCATGGCTTCCCGCGGGAAAGACACGCTGCGCTTCGGCATGTTAAAGCCCGTCGGGCTGTACGACGAAAACGGCAGGCGCCCCTATGCGGTGCTGCAGCTGCGCAAGGAAAATTGCGCGGGCACGGCGTACAACCTCGTGGGGTTCCAGACCAATCTGAAATTTCCCGAACAGAAGCGCGTGTTTTCCATGATCCCCGCACTGAAAAACGCCGAGTTTCTGCGCTACGGCGTCATGCACCGCAACACCTTTCTCAATTCTCCCGCCGTCCTCAACGCCGATTATTCCCTCAAAGAAGACGGCACCGTGTTCTTCGCGGGGCAGATGACGGGCGTCGAGGGGTATGTCGAAAGCGCGGGCAGCGGGCTTTGCGCGGCGATCAACCTCGCGCTGAAGCTGCGCGGCAAAGCTCCCGTCGCATGGGGCGGAGAAACCGTTCTGGGCGCGTTGAGCGCGCACGTTTCGGCAGAAACGGAAAACTTTCAGCCGATGAACGCCAATTACGGCATATTGTACCCGCTCGGAGATGCCCCGCGCGACAAGGCTCTCAAAAAGCGGCTGCTGGCGGAGCGCTCTCTGGCAAAGACGGCGCAGATACGGCAATATCTGTCGCAGGCGCTGGGCATATAGAAGGCGCGGGGAAGCACAAATTTTCAAAAACGGAGGTAACGTTATGGCCGAATTCAGAGGCACTACGATATGCGCCGTCAAACGTGACGGCAAAACGGCGATCGCCGGCGACGGACAGGTCACGATGGGCGAGAGCGTCGTATTCAAAAACAACGCGGTGAAGGTGCGCCGCATCTTCGGCGGCAGGGTCATCCTCGGCTTTGCGGGGTCTGTGTCCGACGCCTTTTCTCTCTCCGAGCGGTTCGAGGGGATGCTGAACAAATTTTCCGGCAATCTCATGCGCTCGGCGGTGGAGCTTGCAGAGCTCTGGCGCAACGACAAGATGGTGCGCAAGCTCGACGCCCTCATGATCGTCGCCGATAAAGACCAGCTCCTCATCATCAGCGGCAACGGCGAGGTCATCGAACCGGACGGCGGCGTCTGCGCCATCGGCAGCGGCGGGAACTACGCCCTCGCGGCGGCGCGCGCCCTCGCGCAGGAAACGAAGTATTCCGCAAAAGAGATCGCCTACAAGGCGCTCAAGATCGCCAGCGAGATCTGCGTCTATACCAACGACCACATCACGGTGGAGGAAGTCTGACCGCGGATAAGGGCATATCCTGCCCCCCGTCCGGCGGCAGCAAGGAGGTTTTTATGGAAAACAACAATCATCTGTCCCCCAAACAGATCGTAAACGAATTGGATAAATACATCATCGGGCAGGATAAGGCGAAGCGCGCCGTGGCGATCGCCCTGCGCAACCGCTACCGCCGCAGCCGCCTCTCCGAGGCGGACCGCGAGGAGATCACGCCCAAAAACATCATCATGAAGGGTCCTACGGGCGTCGGCAAAACGGAGATCGCGCGCCGGCTCGCAAAGCTCGTCAAGGCCCCCTTCATCAAGGTGGAGGCGACCAAGTACACCGAGGTCGGCTACGTCGGCAGAGACGTGGAGAGCATGATCCGCGACCTCGTCGAGTGCTCCATCCGCCTCGTCCGCGAGGAAAAGATGAAGGAAGTCGCCGTCAAGGCGGAGGCCGCCGCGGAGAAAAAGATCGTGAACGTCCTCTCGGACATGAAGAAGGGCGAGCGCGGCGAGCTGTCAAAAGAGGTGTTCGACGAGCGCCTTTTGGAAGATCTGCGCGCCGGCAAGTTTGACGCGACGCAGATCGAGATAGAGGTCATAGACGCGCCCAAGAGCATGGAGATCGTGCCGGGCGGCGCGGAGATCAATATCGGCTCCATCTTCGGCGAGATGCTCCCCAAAAAGAAGAAGCGCCGCAAGATGACGGTGAAGCAGGCGATGCAGCAGATCATAGGCGAAGAGTCCGAAAAGCTCATCGACGACGAATCCGTCACCGCGGAGGCGCTCTCCCGCGCGGAAGAGCAGGGCATCATCTTCATCGACGAGATCGACAAGATCGCCGGCAAAGAGAACCGCGGCGGGGCAGACGTCTCCCGCGAGGGCGTCCAGCGAGACATCCTTCCCATCGTCGAGGGCTGCACCGTCATGACGAAGTACGGCGCCGTAAAGACGGATTTCATCCTGTTCATCGCGGCGGGCGCCTTCCACGTTTCCAGGGTAGAAGATCTCATCCCCGAGCTGCAGGGCCGTTTCCCCATCAACGTCGAGCTTGAAAGCCTCAGCAAAGAAGACTTCATCAAGATCCTCACCCAGCCGCAGAACGCGCTCACGGCGCAGTACGGCAAACTTCTGGGCGTAGACAACATCGACCTGCAATTCACCGAAGACGCCATCGAAGAGATCGCCACCATCTCCGAAGACATGAACGCGACCAGCGAAGATATCGGCGCGCGCCGCCTTCACACGGTGATGGAATACCTGCTCGAAGACATTTCCTTCAACGCGGGCGGCGACTATCCCACCGTAACGGTGAAGATCGACAAAAAGTATGTCGACGAACATCTCGACAAGATGATCCGCGACCGCGATCTGAAGAAATATGTCCTATAAATCGTTCACGAAATTTGTTTCAAAAGAGATGAAACAAATTTCCGTGAGATTGAGAGACAACCCGCCGTTCGCCTGCGGCTCGGCGGCAGGTTTTCTCTCTTTGCGCGACGGCAGGG
>ERZ1643251.2246-NODE-2246-length-19990-cov-9.802508_pt1 | contig 19990 bp, 12 predicted proteins | sample MGYA00579261_ERZ1643251 | MGnify/ENA primary metagenome ERZ1643251 (study PRJEB29033, sample SAMEA4952267) | chicken gut metagenome | biome: Broiler Chicken; feature: Gastrointestinal Tract; material: Caecum | place: Ireland | collected 2018 | study: Broiler... | reverse complement strand
CGGAAAAAGAAACGAAAAAAGAGAAAAAAGAAACGCCGGAAATTTCCTAGTACTATGACGGAAAACGGGAATTGCCCCACCTTAGTACTCCGACTTTATCGGCTGCTAAGGTGGGGCAAGATTCAACGAAAAAGTGGGTCAATTTTACTTGACAATCAACAATACGGTAACCGTATACGATAAATCCGATGAAACTCAAGTAACTTTTACTTGTTGAAATATGATTAAGGTGGTAGAATGAAAATATCTTTAATTTGGTAAAGCGGTAGATGGAAGGTGAAAATATGGTGCAGAGTAACGTAGAGGAATCTAATCAGTATTGGGGAACGTGTAGCGAAGGAAAACCAGATGACTATTGCCAGGTTATTTCCAAATTAGTAATCTATTATGATAAACGGGCAAAATTATATAAGAAGTATTATTATACTTTCGCTATGATGCGCATTGTTTTAATTGCAGCAATCTCAGTTTCTTCTGCATTTTCTCTGTTACTTCCATATTCATCTGCAATTCTCAGCGCATGTGCTTTAGTTGCGGAATGTTTGTTAGGCATCACTTGCGCCCAGGATAAGTGGAAAAGTTACCGTAGGACATGCGATAAACTTTGTGCAGAACATAGGCTTTATCATGCTTACGCAGGTGAATATATGGATAGAGAGTGTGCCTTTGAACGCTTTGTAGTAAACTGTGAAAAAATCATTCGTGATGAAGGAGAACGGTGGGAGGAGTATGTCACACAGATTAAAGTTGGGGTAGACCAATAAGGTCGGAACAGTTAATGATAGGAGGGGATTTAATATGGAGTGCAGAGAAGGACGCCCATGTATTGGGGATACATACATCGAAAGAAAATTTTATGAAAATTGTCAGAAATCTGTTTTGGGTAATAATCTGTGGAGCGATTGGTTATATAATAAATATCAGTATGAACAGCGTACAAAAACAACAGTTTATGAGTTCATGAATTATAGTAAGCACGATGCTTCTCATTCTATAAATATATTGGATTCCATAGAACGTATTTTAGGCAGGGATCGTGTAGATATGCTTGGGTTGGGTGATATGTGGCTTATTTTGAATGTGGCCTATGCTCATGATATTGGAATGGCTACGGAATATTTTGAACTGCAGAAACTGTGGAAAGACAGTGAGTTTCTTGACTTCCTCAGTAAAATACAGGATTCGGATTGTATGGATGAGTACACAAAAGCTGCTCGCCACTATTATTATCTGAATACTTTTATAAGAAAACAAAAAGATGAAGATGTTTCTCTTTCGGAAGAAATGCCCCAATTTAGTTGGGAAGACTATGACACTTGGCCTATTGAATTCCGGACGGAAATTACATTGCTAATGTCAGAATTTTTGCGCCCCCGACATGGAGAACGAAGTGAAAAATACTTTAAAAATAGAGGACAAAATGGAAATATTCTGTTAAATAATCGTTTAAATATTTTATTGGGACGAATCTCTGCTCTTCATACGCAGGATCAGGACGAGATAAAGTCATTAAACATAAAATGTAATGGATTTAGTGATGATAATGCTCATCCTCAATTTATTGCAGTACTCCTTCGTGTATGTGATCTTTTAGACCTTGACAATAATAGGTTTGACCTCTTTTCTTTGAAACACTATGGAAAATTACCGCATATCAGCATGCTCCATTATAAAAAGCATCAGTCCGTTGAACATCTTTTGATTCAGCCGGATGTAATTGAAGTGACAGTTCAGTCAGATGACTTTGAAGTATGCCAGATTACTTTAGCTTGGTTTGACTCTCTAAAAAGTGAAATTATCAATATGATTACCCGTTGGAAGGAAATAGCTCCGTCCTGCCTTAAAGGATGTAGAATGGGACTTCCGAAACTGGTAATTCTCCATAATAAAAAGCAGTTTAGCAGTGATTTTATGAGAAGTTTTGAATTTGACAGAAAAAAGGTACTAAAACTTTTTATGGGAAATAACCTTTATGATTCAAACTTAGCCTTTATTCGGGAGTATATCCAGAATTCTTTTGATGCATTGAGGATTAAACTTTGGGACGATTTAGATCAAGAGGACAATAGAAGGAAATATTTACACGATAGTAAAACACGAAAGAAGGACATAAAACCAATTGATCTTACAAAAGAAGCATATGACAATTATCCTATAAATATTTTTATTCGTGAATTACAGGATGACAAGGGAAAGATTGATGAGGACAGATTTATCTTAGAAATAGAGGATTATGGGATTGGCATTGACGAGGATGGGATTAAATCCATAGCTCGTATTGGATCTGGATGGCGTGAGCGAGAAAACTATACGAACAAGATCAGAAAAATGAAACAGTGGTTTCGTCCGACTGGAGGATTTGGGATTGGTATGCAGTCAGCTTTTCTTATTACAGATAAAGTAGAGATATTTACACAAGCCAAGAACAGTCCGGGATATCAGATTACACTTTCCCAAAAAGATAAATCGAATAATAATATTATAGTAGAATGTGGGCAGCATCGAGTAATGCACGGAACCAAGGTAGAGCTTATAATAGAGTTTGCAAAGTTCGTTGCCGATGAGTCTATTTTGAGAACCTATGGGATAGATTGGCCGGAATGGAAAACAGCGGACCTGTTTGACTATGCCACAAGATTAAAAATTGTTTATCATATTATTAAGAGGTATGTACAAATCACATTTCCAAATAGTCTTTTTCCTATTAATATATGGTTGAAGGCAGAAATACCTGGATTTTGCAGCATACAAAGTAGACGATTTTTTGTGGATTCCCAAGTTCCTTCTTATATGGAATATGCGGAGATTTTAGCTAAGAGCATAGCGCCAGAGAAGGAAAAATCCGCAGAGTGCAGTATCCTAATAGCTTTTATAGAAGCATTGCAGAAAGAAAAGATCACATGTGACAGACTTTTTCTGCAGTTTGATATGGAAGATGGATGTTTACGCATCTGGGATGATAGAACAGAAACTTTTTATTGCCTTGAACTTGCTAAGGATGGAAATGTCGAAGTATCTTATAGCTACAAAAATGTTTATGTGAAAGACAATTCATCGAAAGATGATTCACCAGAAAAATGGAACGAAACACCATATATTATCAATTTTTTGATGGATGTGATGGGAAGTAAGGTTGAAGATTGCTTAGTCATATCACGTAATAGATTCTTAGATGATACTATTATAGAGAAATTTTATTTTGATCAATATACCAAGGCATATATGAAAGCAATTCTTTATCGACTGCAAAATTATGAAAAGTCGATAAATTATAAGCTGTGGTTTATTATGACATTGATCTGTAATGAAACCTTTCGTAAAGAAGAATATGAAAAATATAAAACAAATTTAGCAGGAGATGGAATTTATATGTGGGAATTAAACAATCCAGAAGCGCCGTCTAATTGGACACATACCTATAAATTATATTCTGAATTGTTTGATAAGTTAGTTGATAGAGATATCATCCTTGCAGTTCCCGAAAAAGAAAAATCAATTAACTATTCCTTGAATGAAGATAGTGATGCTTTTGAAAGTTTTAAAAGGAAATTACTTATTATTGCAGATCAAAAGACATTAGCTGTTCTTGGATATTATTTGGATGTGCAGGGTGAAGTCATATTAAAAAAACCGGATGTAAAAGGGACAGAAGCTCAGGAGACCGATTCGAAAAAACAGATAAATATGGTGGATGCGAAAGGGAGTTCTGAACAAAAAAGTATGAATACGTTAGATTTTCCTGCTATAAAATTAGTGAACCCCGATGATATTGAACGAAAGGATTTGTCCTTCATAACTTCTTCAAGTTATGAACAAAAACATGATGTGAATAAAGCATCTAGCAAAAAAGAGAGAACTTATATAGTAATCGAAGACGAAGTACCGATTGGTCAAGAAGCTCTGGTAGTCAAATCTTTGCCCTTTATTCCAGCAGAAGGCAATAAGAAATATATCATAAGTCCATATAATAAAAAGATTTTGGCTAAAATTCACCAACAGAGGTATAACTCGATACAGGAATCAGGAGAAAACACTTCATTTACGGTTCAGACGTTGATAGATATTGTGACTGCAGATAAGCAGTTTGAAAGACTGTGCAAATGGGTATATGAGTACCAGGTCGAAACAGGTAAGTATAATTTGTCACAGATACAAAAAGCCTATCGTGAACGGTTAATTGCCGATTTTCATCAAGAGGGGGCAAGTGCTTTTTTTGATGCTGTAGAATAAACTAGGGATATAAGGATTGGCGATAGGAGAATTGTAAGAAGTGATAAATAATAATTTGATTGACAAGAGATACCAGAAGTTCTGCAAAGAGATTTTTCGTATAGCAGAAGAAAAGAACTATAATTACTTTATATTTGTCTCACGAAAATGTTTCTATTACACTAAAATTATTCGCGAAGAAATAGAAGAAGCAGATAAAGAGTCATTTATCTTCCCTGAAGCGGTGGAGGAAATACGTGACCGTGATTTGCTGAAAGAAATGGATTTCTCCATTTTTGAATCAAAAAAAATACTACTGGTTGACGATACTCTTTATACAGGAAAGACCCTGCTTAGACTTATTGAACGTATAACGGGAAAGGTTAAAAAAATAACTATTGGCATTGCTGTTTTTGCAATAGTAGCGGAGGCGATTCCTTTATTCTTTGAAAGCCCACAATTTGCACCATACGATAAAATGTGTTTGGAGATTTTTTCATATAAGCAGATGTCACAATTCGTGATCAAGGAGCTTCAAGCTGTTCAGGAAAGTAGACACTCTTATGTTATAGATCTTCCGGTATTTGAAGAAATTCGAATATCAGAGGACAATTTTAACAAACTGAAAGAAGAGAAAAACGCAGGATGGCTGTTCACAGAATATGACGTAAATATAAGAGAGAGAGCTTATTATAACGGCTTTTTCACTTATGATAATGGATACTTAAAAAATGTATTTGGAGAGGCATTGATCGCTTTGGTTATCAAGTGCAGATACGAGCCCAAAGTTACTCCAGATAATCAAAGAATGGTATATTGCCGTTTTACACCTTTTGCTATGTTTCGGTCAACGGAGTACCAGCAAACGATGGAGTATTTTTCTGCTTTGTTTGCTGATACAGAGTACTTAAGATATATCCAAAACAAAAAGGAAAGAGATGGCAATGATACAGAAGATTTTGTCACGATTTACAGGGCTGTAATTTATACGTTAAGCTATTTTACAGGGCGGGTTTTTCAAATATATTTATCAAATTTTATAGGTGAGCCTCCCAAACTTTTAAAAAATCTTTCAGAAGTATCTATTAATACACAGTTTTCTAAAGGTATTGATCATATTTTTGATGACTTTTCAATATGCGGTTTTTATGATTTTTTGCCAAAGTTTCAGCTAAACAAAGGTTCAGAATATATATATTCTGAAAATAGTCTTCCAGTTGACATGAAAACTATTGAAATTTGGTTTATAGAGTGGCTTTCTATGCATAAACGGGATTACTTGCTGGCAGATGCTGCAGGACAGAATGCCACTCAGATAGTAACGATAGAAGAAATAGAAAGGAAATTAGACGAGCAGTACCTTTTTTCTACAGAAAAACAGCTACAAAATAGCCTTATATGTATTATTTTGAAAGCATTGGATACAGGCTTGCTTTCAAACGATGTCCAGATGGAGGGAAATAGAATTCTTCGTTGTTTTAAAATGGGAGAAAGTAGTGATATATTGTCTGAATATGATATATCGGTATTTTATGCAGCTGTTTATTCATATTATAATCATATAGGATTTACTGATGATAGGTATCAACAATACTATAGCTCATTTATACAAGCGTTAAAGAGTTTTCTTTTCAGTAATGGGTATTTTGCAAACAAATATATATCGGAAAAGGAATTTGATTTTCTTGCTGAATATTTTAATATGAACGGTAATGTTTTGAGGCGCGAGCTTGCAAACAAACGTTATGTACTCGATAGAAATTTGAAAAATGAAAGACGCTATATTAAAGATGTTATGGATTTTGTGTATTATCTTCAAATAGACAGATAAAGGAGAATACTATATGGAATTAAGAAGTTATATCCAATGGTCTGTAAACCAATATCTGGATTTGATACAGCTATTTAAGCAGCCCTTATATAAGCAAAATAGTAATTTTCAGCCAAATCTGATAGAAAGAGTCAGACTGAAAAAACTTCTATACTTGACGTTGCTTTTTAATGAGGAGAACGAATTGTTGGAAGATACAGCGGATGATATTTTATCAGAAATTGAAAAGATTTTGGATTCTTTATACGAAAAAGTTCATGGCTATTGGAAAGAAAAGTATTCTACACATATGAATCTCTGGAAATATTCAATAAATGTAGAATACAGTTACAACTGTTTTTTTCTTCAACTGTTTATTGTAGAATTATTTATGGCCTATTCAGAAGATCAAATGAATCTTGATTGGATCGAAGAGTGCTTGATTGATGTTCCGATATTATGTGAAAGATCAAGAGAGATCCCAGAAGTATATATTACATCAAAATATTCTATCGAACCTACAAAAGACATGCAAAGATTAGGCTGGTTATTGAAAAGTAATAGAAAAATTTTAGATATTCCGAAAAAGGTTTGCTTTCGACTGGATACATTAGCGGTATATTCTTTTTTCGAAAAATATTTTTATATGAAACAGATTAACAAATGTAAAGATGCTTTATATACTGTGGACGGTGTTGATCTGATAAACACTATTTAAAGACTACGTAATTCGTATTTTCAAAATTTTTGCTTTAGTCTCGAAATGGTTTCTATGCAGTGCTTGAACCGTACTCCATGAAACAATTCTTAATATGATTTGTATTTTGAGAATGAGATGTCTATGGTAAGAGAAAGCAAGTCCTTTGGAAAAAAGGACTTTCATCGAATTAGACTAGACGGAAGTATATAATGATCGTAATTGCATTTCATGGAGTGGTGGTCAAATACTTGTACTAGAAGTGATGTCTTTTTGAAAGGTGATATTCAGAGATAAGGAAACAGAGCAGATAACGGAATACTTGCGATAAACCCGGAAACTCATGTTTATTTTTGGTATTACATGATGTACTTGACATGGAATAAATTCTATGTTGCGTAATGATTATTTATGCTTCCAATGCTTTATAAATGGGATGGTGAGTAAGCACCAAATATTCCTGCGGATTTCCTGATTCTCAAGTTTCACCTATAATTGTAGTCGATAGATATTAAGCCCGTGTTCCGATGGCGGAACAGATCAGGCTTATCAATGAATGCAGCCAGAGCGGCATGACAGAAGCTGACTGGTGTCGTGAAAACGACATTTCGGAACAGCATACAGCATCACAGATGAAAAAACCTCGTATCTTGACAATTCATATACGATTGAAACCGCTATGAAAGACATCAGGAGATTCCGTCTGCTTCAGGAGTGCTCAGCTGGCAGAACTGGCACCGTGGAGTGAAAAACTCCAATCTATCAAAAATCGCATGTGAATTATAGTGAATTACTCCAACTCGCAAAGGGTTGGGGTAATTTTGTATCTGACCGTATTAATATTTGACGCTTACAGAATAATAGCAATTTTACTATATACAGGGAGGAAATGAGCATATGGAATTAAATTTGCCAGAACACAAATTTGTGGGCCGTGAAAAGGAAAGCAATCAATACATGAATTTTTTGAACAGATTCCTGCAGGACTGTACAGGAATGGATGGCCAGGTTATCTCGCCCGGAATATCGTCGGTATTTAACGTATATGGTATAGGCGGTGTAGGGAAGACAAGGCTACTTCGGCATTTTGAAAATAAGACATTGAAGCAGAAGGCCGGGGGTTCGGCGTTGCAATGCATCTATATAGATACTTCTGGATATAATAATTATATTGAGGTTTTGCATACCATAAGAAAAAATCTGAAAAGTGTTCAAAAAAAGCAGAAAGATTTCAGCAGCCTTTTTTTTGAGTTTGATACAGTCTATACTCTTTTTTATGACAGTAAGAGCGTGGAAGAAACGGATGATACGCCCCTGATAAAACTGCTGCTGTCTCAAGTTCTGTTGGAGCTCCCTGTTGGTTCGATGGCAGCTACTGTGATAGAGGCTTTACAGAATGGAGCACTGATTAGCGTGGCGTCAGCAGGTGTAGCTGTGATCACTGCCATTATAGATAAGCTCCCCGGTCTGATTCAAGAAATTTGGAAAAAGCATAGGAAAACAGTTGACGAGACCAGGGTGAGAAAACAGCTGGAAGAAATAAATAAAAATCTTGGAAGTGAGTATGAGCGTCAGCGGTATATGCTCTCCTCCTTTATAAAAGCCGCAAGAGAGATATCAGACCTGAATCCTATGGTCATCATGCTCGATAATCTGCAGGCAGAAGGAGACTATGGAAGACTTCTTCGTGACTATACCTGGCTTACGGGAAATCAGGGACTGATAGCGTCCCTGCCTGCCCTGTACGTATTGGGAGGGAGAGATTCGGTAGAGTATTATCTTGAACCATTGATCAGGAAAAATAAACTGCGCTACAACGAGATGCTGGAACTGAAAGGAGTTACCTTTGAGGATATCTGCCTTTTTTATCAGAAACAGTGTGGTCTTATCATAGAGGACAGTAAAGTAGTATATAGAATGTTGAATGCGGCGGCAACAGAGAAAGACGATGAGGATGATAAGATTGAGGGAAAGATAGCTACGTTGGAGGGGAAAAGCTTCCTGCCGATTTATATGAGTATGGCAGCAGATTATTACAATCAGGTCAAGGAACAAAAAGAGAAAAGGGGAGTAAAGGAACCTGTTACAGCTGAAGAATTGGGAGCATTAGATGCGGAAGACCAGCTCAGCTATTTTTTTGAGATTAATCTTTCGGAGATAAAGAGGGATGTCTTTTATATGCTTTCTTGCATTGAAGTGTGGGAGGAAAAATGGTTTCAGCTGGTCAAGGAAAGATTTAATAATTATCTTTTAAGCGCGGTTCATGTCCTGCGTTCCTTTTCCTCTCTGGAGTCTTTGGATGATAATAAAGTGAAAATTCACGACAGGGTGAGGGAGTCTTTGTATAACAGCTCCCATAATCAGATCAAGACAGATGTAGAGGAATGGATCTTCCTGTATTATTTACATATGCAGAACATTTATCATGCAGAAGGCATTCGGTTTGCCAGGGAACCGAAGGTGGTAGAGGATTTGGGAGAGCTTGGAGTCTATGCTTACGTGGGGATGAATTATATTGAAGGCATAAAGAAGAAAGAACACGAGAGATTCACCTGCGAAAGTGCAATGAGATATTTTCAGCATGCATTTTCAAAGAGTATCATCCTCTATGAATCAGAAGAACGGGTCAATGATCAGATTATTGATATTCTGAACTTCCTTGCCAACAGGACAGAGAAAATCCTACCGGACAGTGAGTATGAAGTGGAGTACAGAAGGCGACTGACGCTGATGTACAGCTATTCGAATAAATTTTCAAATGCACTGAAAGAGTCAGTAAAGCTTTTGCAGACATGTCAGCAGCGAGTTGACGAGGCTCCCGTTGTAGGACGCAGCTTTTCTAATTATATCCAGGTGTGCTCTGACAGAAACGATGCCTATAACGGGCTGGGATACGATTATGGCGATTTCTGGAGATACCAGGAGGCGGCGGAGAATGGCTTTCTCAGCGTACAGGAACAGCACCGGCTCATGAGAGAGGCGGAGCAGTATATCTGGTTTGACCAGACGAAGGAGAGGGAAGCATACGAATATCTGCTCGATATATGTGCATGGGGACAGTATGAGTGGAATGAGGATAAACTGGAAGAGAATGCGGCGATACTAAAGGGAACTACGTATTATAAAGAGTGTGAGGAAGGGAAAAGCGACGGTATGATCAGAAGATATCTGAAGGCCAGGGGAAATATCCCATGGTATTATCTGAGACTGCCGGAGGAGGATCGGAAGAAATATGCCGATTTTGAGCCTGTTCGATTTGGCGAACAGACCTACCATCTCAGGAAGGCTTTTTATGGACTTGACGCATTTACGCTGAGAAGCTGGCATAATGTAAGCGTCTACCTGAAAGGGGAGAGAAGATATGAGGAAGCTTTGAAAGTGTCAGAGCAGGTTTACAATGCGGCGAAGCAGAATCTAAAGAATAATAAATGGGCGAAGCAGAATCTGGATCAGTCAGAGAAGAAAATTGCCAGTTTGAAAGCGTTAGGACTGATTGACGCAGAGAGAATCGACAAGGCATTTAAGGAGGATGGAGAACTTCTTTTCTATGATAGTTTCATTCTTGAGATCCTCCAGTATCATTCAAATTATAATCTCCTGGTTGGCCGGGAGACGGATGATACGATGGGCAAGAAAGAGTATATTGAGCGCGCAATAAGAGAGGGAGAGGCGGCAGTTGTCCTGAGATATATCTGCAGGAATGAAAATGATGATGCTCTGCTGACATCCTGGAGCTATCTGGCAAGCTATTATTATGCGCGAGATAATGTACCGAAAGAAGCAGCCGGGAATCGTTCCGATAAAAAAACAGTAAGCGAAACAGCCGTGAAAATTGTGAGTTATGTTATTTCTAAGCTGGCAGAGAAAGCTTCAGGAGCAGGATACGGGAAAAATGAAATGAAACTTAAAGAGCATGAGAAGATGTTCCTTGAAATGAAAGCGGGCGAGTGGGCAGAAAGCCACCGGTTTGCAGAGTAGAGAGGAGAATGCATATGGAACAGTATTATTTTCGCTGTGGAAAAAACAACCTGGAAACAAGGAATGTAGTGGAAGAGGAGATCATACGATGGATTACTTCCCCCGAGCTGACTAAGATCGTTGAGGCGTTTGGCGGAAATATCCCCAGTGGGATAACCCATATAGAGCTTGCCAGATGGCTGCTTGACTTCAGTGATGTCTGGGATTATCGCCGGCGGCAGCAAGAGGCAAAGGACACAAAGACCGGGGAGGCGGCCAGATGGCTGATTAATAATGATACGGTCACGGAGGAACAGGAAAGGGTTGTTTTTGAAAATATTGTAAAGCTTGGACTGAGAGAGCCGTCAGATCCGATCTTAGAGCAGTATGATTATATTGTCGCTCTCGGGGGAGCCAGGATGTCCTGCCTGTTCAGGCCACAGTTTTCCTGCGATATCTTAAGGAGAAAAGGCTATTCCCCCAAAGCGGTCGTGATGCTTTCAGGTATGCGTCCCATATCAGACTCAGAGCGGACCGCCACAGATACGTATGCGCCTGGTGCAGAGACGGAATTTGAACTGATCAATGCAGGGGCAGAAAAGGTATTTGAGTTGGAGAAGGAGTATATGGAAGAACGATATCACAATCCCAACCCAAATTGTTCCTGGGCAATACGCAGATACGGATCTGGGCAGTATCCATATCCTGTCATTTCTGTATCCGGCCCTTCCTCCCAGCCAGAAGTCAGAAGGGCGAATTCTGCGGATACATTCCGCTTTTTCGCACAAAAACAGCAGATATCTCCTGAAAGCAGAGTTTTGCTGGTGACAAGTCAGATCTATGTACCGTATCAGCAGCTGGAAGCAATCAGGACGTGGGCAATACCGAATAATGTATATGTGGAGACAGTAGGCTTTCCGCCTGCCTGGAATGATACAAAACAGCAGGGAATGATGACGTCAGCGAATTATCTACAGGAGATAAGATCGACTATACAGGCGGTCAACAGATATTTGGACAGTATCAACGGATAAAACAGATATTGTACGGGGGATAAAGTAGGCGATGAGTGAGAGAGATAACTGGAATGTTACTATGGGAACCCAGGCAGATACCTATATTGAGAAAAGATTCGAGGAAGTCTGTGAGACTTTCTCAAAGGGCTTTCAGATTCTGAATGAATGGCGTCAGAGAAAAGAACAATATATATCGTATACAAACACGATCATATTTGATTATCAGCATTACAGCAGGCACGACATTACACATTCACTGAAAATCCTGGAGTCCATTGAGCTGATCATTGGAAAAGAAAGGATTGACAGTCTGTCTGTAGGCGATCTTTGGCTCCTGCTTGAAACAGCATATTTTCATGACATTGGTATGGCGGTTACCTATGAGGACTTGCTGGAAATCTGGAAGAGCGAAGAGTTTAAAAAATTCCTTTGCAGTACAGAGGTGGATAGTGATCAGGACCTGCTGGAGTCCAAGAACTGGTATATCAGCATGGATAAGCTCGTCCGCAACTATAAGCTGCTGATAGATATAGAGGAAGAGCAAGAAGAAGCGTTTAGCGATACCTGGCCTCTGGAATTAGAAAGGAAGCTTTTGTTCCTCGTCACGGCTTTTATTAGGAAAGACCATGCAAAACGGTGTAAAAAGTACCTAAAGCGATTCAGTAAATATCAAAGCGGCGCTGTTCCGGAACGCCTGTATCAGATTGTTGCGGAAGTGTCGGTCTCACATGGTGAAAGCTTTGATTACATCTTAAAGAATCTGAAGTATAAGACACAGGGAATGGGGATGGATTATGTACATCCTCAGTTTGCGGCTGCAATGCTGCGTTTGGGAGACCTTCTGGACATGGATAATAATCGCTTTAACATCCGGGCTTTAGAGCATTATGGGAAGATTCCGTGGACAAGCATGCTGCATCTGAGGAAGCATAAAGCGATGACCCATACACTAATTACCAGAAACAGGATTGAAGCAGAGGCTGAGGAAGAGAATCTGGAGGTATGCCAGATCACCCAGAACTGGTTTCGGTATATTGAGCAGGAGGTAATGAACCTGATCTGCTATTGGAGCGAGATAGCACCTCAAAAGCTGAGTGGCTGTCTGATGCAAAAGGCGAAATGCAAGGTGTATCATCCTCAAAAGCCGATTGAGTTCAGGGCGGACTGGCAGAAGCGGTTTGAAGTGGATAAAGCAAAGCTTACAGACCTGCTGATCGGTGTGAACATCTATGATATCAAGCTGGAGTTTTTGAGAGAGTATATCCAGAATGCAATGGATGCGAGTAAGATGCAGCTCTGGCTCGATCTGAAGCAGGGAAAGCATCAGTTCCGCTGTAACCCTGAGATCAGGACGATCCAGGAGCTGGCGCCATTTGATATCCCGGCGGAGGTGTATGATCAATATACGATTGAAGTAAGTTTGGATGTGGATATCCGGTCTCAGAAAGTGAAACTGGAGATTATAGATCAGGGGATAGGAATGGAAGAGGCATGTTTGGATGTTATATCCAAAATCGGTATGGGATGGAAAGGAAGGCAGGCATATAGTGAAGAGATAGCGCTGATGCCTCGCTGGCTTCGCCCGACAGGAGGCTTTGGCATAGGAATCCAATCTGCTTTTATGCTGTCAGATCAGGTAGAGCTGCTTACCAAAGCTGACTCCGAAATAGAATCTCATCGTATTACGTTGAACAGCCCCAGATGCCAGGGAACGATTACGGAAGAGAAAGGCCCGGCCCTTGCAGGAAATCGTCCGGGCTCCGGGCAAAGAGGAACGACCGTGAGATTGGAAGTTGATCTGGAATACTTTCAGCTGTGGGCAAAAGACAATACGGCAGGGTCAGGTGCAAATGAGGGGAAAAGAAAAAATACAATACAGAAGCTTCTGCCCAGACAGGAGTACGTGGCAGATGATATTTTCGATGCGGACAGCACCTTGGATTACGTAATGAGCTGCGTTGAGGGTTATCTGAAAGAGATCATAGCGAATGCCTTCATTCCCATCAGGATCACCAATCCAAGACGCCAGCCCGTCCTGCTTCAATCTTCCTATAAGCTGCCGGATTCGTATTGGAAAAACAGGAATTTGTATTTTGAAGGGAAAGAAACGGTCCATAACGAGAGATATCGATGGATTTACGATAAATATAACAATGCAGTTGTTGCGTGGGGAAAAGAAGAGAATGTATACATCTATATCAAACCTCAGTGGTATATGTTAGAGCGTCGGCACACAGCGTGTTTTAAAAATATCTGTGTGATAAGAGACACAGATTTCGATTTTCCTGCCGCGAGAGATTTCACTGTCTGTATTGATTTTATGGGACACAGTGCTGAGAAAGCATTGAAGGTACATAGAAACGCATTTAATGAAAATTTTCCGCTGGAAGAATATGTTCAGACAGGGATTGGCCTGTTTTTAAAAGTAATGTATGCAGCAGCGAACAAAGCCGGAAGAACGGAAGACTTAAGCAACCAGTCTGCCCGACAGATTGCTGCGACAATAGAAGATAATTTGAACAGGGCCTATGTTCCACTTGTACATATGGTGTTTTTTGATAAAAATATTCCGTTTAAGGAGCCCCTGCCACAAAAAATCGTTACAAAAGTATATAAGATAGAAAACATTATAGAGAATAATGAAGTGGCAAATATTGTTTCTTATCATAAGGATAATTCACTCAGTATGCTTCTCAATGGATTAAGAGATGTTATTAATGGGAAAGAAGGGGCGTTGGTAGCCCTTAGTTGCAAAGAGGATGTTCCGTCAGATGTGCCTCTGATAACAAGAAGCTCTCTCCTGAGAATGCTGACCGTTCTTCTGAGAGGAAAAAAGACAGAATATGACCGAGCGTATCAGCAAAGGTTAAGTATTGTGGAAAAAATGAAGGAAGACGCAGGCCTTCCTGTGTATTGCGATGAGTATGTGTATTCTGTGTTGCGGAAAAGAGAGGAATTAAATTGTGACTTCTATCGGTTAAGCGCAGGCGAAAATGAAGAAGTTTGTCTTTCTGTGTTTACCAGGAAACAGGGGACTGTGCATAAGACGACACCAGCACAGGAAAGTAATTTTCATCAAAACGCATACGGATCAGCTGGAAGAAAAGTCTTTGGACTGCCGGAGGCTGAACAATATCCATCTCTTATGGTTTCAAGCCTGCCTTTTGGAGAGACGTCAAGGGAGGAAGGGCCGTATCTGATCTCGCCCATCAGTCAGAATGTACGCAATTTTGTCATCAAAAAGACGAATAAAAAGTCTGCGGACAGGTACCAGAAAACATACTCGCTTGAAGAGTTTGTACGGTTTGCCATGGAAGAGGATGAGTTCCAGGCGCTTCTGGAATGGGTGTACAGACATCAGGTTGAGAAGGGGAGATATAAAAAGGAGGATATTTGGGAGAAATACAGGGAATTCCTGGAAGATATTTATGATAATTATCTGTCGAGAGAAATATCTTTTGGATAAGTAAAAAGAGAGACAGTTATCCCTTACAGATATAGAATTATATGATTTGATAGAAAAAGTTTTCAGAAAATTTGCCTGCGGATATCCTAATGATAATATTTATTCTGGCTGCGAGATTTTATGCAATGTATATCTGAGAAAGGGTATATGGTAAATCATTAGTACCGTGCTAGTTTTCTCTATCCATGAGATAATAACTCCAGAAAACTATAAGTTTTTTAAAGGAGTTGTCCCTATGGATAAGATCACACATCAGCTCCGTGCAGAGCACAAATCTATATCGTTGCCGGATACACAGATTTACGCCGTGGGATTGATGGGCTGGCATCCATTGTGAAATTCAGCTTCCAGCTGGATCCATATGAAAAGGACATCCTTCTTCTCTTCTGCGGCAGACGAAGCGACTGTATCAAGGGCTTGTATGGGAAGACGGCTTCGTTCTGATCTATAAGCGGTTGCCTGTCTGCGACGGATATTAATGGTCCAGAAAGCAGCCGGAGGTCTGGAACTTTTCCTGGCGGACATAACGGAATACCTGTGCCTGATTACGTAGATACCAATGTGAGCAGCAAGGTAGTGAAGATCATACAGTCCTATGTGGGGATTGTGAATCGGATGACGTGGAGGAAGTATTAAGGGAAATTCTTTGTGACGTCTTTACATCACAAAAGAAACTGTTATAATAAAGAAATAGATAATAAGTTTACAGTTATTGTAAATAATATATTATAAGCGGCGGGCAGGGGATATTCATATTCAGTTGACCACCGCCAGCGATACTAGACGCTCTGCGGCTGGTATACCATAAGAATGGTTTGATAGTGGAATGGAAAAACATGTCAGTGATAAATGGCTGTTTCATGGAACTTCCAGAGAAAATAAAAAGCGGATAATGGAAGAAAAAAGATTTCTCCATAGCAATAGAGAAGATGACTGGGCTGGCACAGGGATTTATTTTTTTCTGGAAGAGAATGAAAAAGACGCCAAGAGGAATGCAAAACAATGGGCCGGGTGCATAAAAAGGTTTCCAAAACATGAAATTGCGATTCTCCAGGTTAAGATTATTGTTGACGAGGAGAAGATATTGAATTTGACTCTGCGGGAATTTCAAAAGATATTCCATAAGTACAGAGAGGCAATTTACAGAACTGCTTATGACAAAGCAAAAAGTAAGCGATTAACGCTAGAGAAAACATATACTAATAAAAAGCTAATGGATTGTTTTGTGATCAATGAGCTTTGCAGAGCTTATGGACTTCAGGCAGTAATAAGAGAAGCCTATATAAATTTCAATAAGTATCAGTATAATGAATACCCGGTTTCAGATATCCCTAATTGTACAATATTTTGTTTAAGAGACGACAGCTGGATAGAAGAAATGAAGTAGGTGAGATTATGAATAGTATAGTAGAAAGAATGGAAAAAGAATTTGACAATTTTATGAAGCATTACAGAGAAATGGATGCAGATGAATTTATCAAAGAACTGGAAGAGGCTGGCGTTTCATTTGTTCCTTGTGATTATGAATCAATAGGCAATATAACTTTAAAAGGAATAGAGGCAAACAAGAATAATCGTATACAAATAAGTAAGATTATTTCGCTATGTGCATAGGAGGGAAAAATGTCAGGACAGATTAAAAATGTATCCGGAGTTCCGGCATCTTTAAAATTGGAACATATGTTTTTTTCCAAAATAGAATGTTTCCGGGAAGAGGACTTTCAGAAGACAGATTATACGATTCAGTTTAACAGGGAGATAAAGAAATCTGAGGGAAATCCACAAAAATATAGAGTAGCGCTGGAAGCAAATATTAAAGATAAAAACGGAAGAATGGAACTAAATATAGAAATCGTTGGAATATTTACTTCAGACTACGATGAACAAGATGTGGATTTGATTAAATCTATTATTCAGGACAATACAACGGCCATATTGTTTCCGTATTTAAGAAGCCAGATTAGCCTGGTAACTACTCAGCCTGAATTTTCTCCTATTATTCTGCCGCCTATGAATATTGCGGAGATGTTTAAAGAGAAATAATGAAAAAGGGATTGCAGCTTGTGTGACTCGACGCACTGGGGGCAATCCTTTTTTATGTGATAGGTTAGGCCATGGATCTACAATAGAGAATGGAGAAAATATCATGAAATCACATCTGGCAGGTAAGATTATTGTATTTATACAGATTCTACTCTCGGCAGCACTTTTATTGCTGCTGAAAACAAGCAGGCTGGTTCCCGATACATATTTTTTGATTCTGCTGATCATTCTTATAGTGATGGCAGCCTTTAATATGTTTCTGCAATTCCGGACAACCAGGATTTTTGTACTGGGTATCGTCTTAAGTATACTGATAATCATCCTTTCCGGTTTGGGAACAGCCGGTGTATTGTATGCAGTCAGGTTTATGGACAGGATTGCCGGCCTGGATTACCAGACTTACGACATGGTCGTGGTAGTAAAGGCCGAAGACAAGGCAGAACAGCTTCAGGATATTGCCAATTACCGGTTTGGAATACAGACTGCTTCTGATACAGAAAATACGGAAAAGATGATCCAGGATATTGAGACCAATCTTGGAAGGTCTGTAAAGATCCAGGAATATAATAATATTCAGGAGGAGGCCCAGGCCCTGTTAACCGGCAGAGTAGAGGCGGCAATTTATAATAATGCTTTTTCCGGAATCTTAGAAGAATACATAGACGGATATGCAGACCAGGTAAAGGAAATCTACAGATACGGTGTGGAGGTTCCGGTGGAAACAGAATCTCAGGAGTCTGAGGATGCTCGGGAATCTTTTAATCTTTACATCAGCGGGATTGATGTAGACGGACCTATCTCAACTACCAGCAGAAGTGATGTGAATATTATCGCTTCCGTAAATCCTCAGAATCATAAGATCCTCCTTACATCTACCCCAAGGGATTATTACGTAACTATTCCCGGTGTATCAGGAGAACAGCGGGATAAGCTGACCCATGCGGGTATTTACGGAGTGGACAAGTCTATGGAGACCCTGGAGAATCTTTACGGCATAGATATTTCCTATTATGTGAAGGTGAATTTTACATCGGTTGTGGAAATCGTTGACGCCCTTGGAGGCGTAGATGTGGATTCTCCTTATGAATTTTCAACCTCTAAGTATCATTTTAATCAGGGAGTAAATCATCTGGATGGAGATATGGCCCTGGCATTTGCCAGAGAAAGATACAGCTTTACTTCAGGCGATAATCAGAGAGGCAAAAATCAGGAGATCCTTCTGACTGCCCTGATACAGAAAGTTTTAAGCTCAGCCATTCTGCAAAATATGGGAAGTCTTATAGACACTCTGAGCAGCAGCGTAGAGACTAACATGAGCCGGGAACAGATGACGGCTTTGATCAGTCGACAGCTGGCAGAGGGAAGTCAGTGGACTATAGAATCTACAGCTGCCATAGGGGCGGGAGATACCCAGGCCTGCTATTCTTCAGGGAGTCAACCTTTGTATGTAATGTGGCCTAATGAGGACTCGGTGGAGAATATAAAGGATAAGATAGAGGATGTTATGAGATAGACGCCAAAGTCTACAAAAATCACCTTTTTAATCTCAAGGTATTTTGTCTAACTTGACCTTTGTTGTCCTTTTGAAAAGTATGCTACTATAAAGGCAAAGCATTTTATATTTCAATATCCTTATCAACGCTTTAAAGGGCTCTAGCTCTGTCTTAAATTTCTATGGATCATATCAAAGGAGAGAAATCTCAATGCTTTTATCCCAAATCAAACAGCAGAGAGGTTTCTTTCTACAGGATATGCACCGGTGAAAAGACCTTCTGCATCAGTTTTTAAAATAAGGAGGTCTTATATGGGACAGACGAAGAACAATGGGGCGGCGGAAAACCTTGCTGCCAATCGAAACTACAAGTCCACAGTTTTTGCTATGCTCTTTGGGGACAGGGAAAGGCTGCTGGGATTGTATAATGCTATCAGTGGAAAGAATTATCAGGATCCGGAAGCACTGGAAATCAATACTCTGGAGAACGCCATCTATATGGGAATGAAGAATGATCTTTCCTTCCTCATTGATGACAGATTATCTCTTTATGAACACCAGTCTACTGTAAATCCCAATATGCCCCTGCGTTTTTTATTTTATATTTCCGATCTATATTCCGGCATGACAACAGAGGAAAATTTTTATGGAAGGAAGGCTCTGGCCATTCCTATCCCCTGCTTTGTGATCTTCTATAACGGAGCAGAGCCTCAGCCGGACAGGAAAATCCTGCGGCTGTCGGATCTCTATACGGTGAAAACAAAAGAAGCACAGTTGGAGCTGACAGTAGTGCTGCTGAATATCAACCGGAATCATAACCGGGAACTAATGGAAGCCTGCAGGGATTTGAAAGATTATGCGGAATACGTAGATCGGGTGCGGAAATATGCCAGAGAACTGCCCTTGTCAGAGGCAGTGGAACGTGCCATCACAGAGTGTATCCGGGAAGGGATTCTGAAAGAATTTCTGGAGAAGAACCGGGCGGAGGTGAAGAAAATGAGTATATACGAATACGATCAGGAAAAACATATCCGAATGGAGAGGCAGGATGCCTGGGAGGATGGAATGCAGGAAGGAGTACTCCGTGGAGCAGAGCAGCAACTGAGCAAAATTATTAAAAATATGATGAAAAAAGGCAGAAGTATCTCTCAGATAGCGGAGGAACTGGGAGAAGACGAGAAGCGGATACGGGAATTGGCTGAAAAGCTTACCGAGTAAATTACTCCGGAGAAGACAGGCGAGTATTGAATATTCTGCGGTGGCGGAGCCACCCAATCTCCTGGAATAGAGCCATGGAATC
>ERZ1643251.2244-NODE-2244-length-19993-cov-20.049303_pt1 | contig 19993 bp, 16 predicted proteins | sample MGYA00579261_ERZ1643251 | MGnify/ENA primary metagenome ERZ1643251 (study PRJEB29033, sample SAMEA4952267) | chicken gut metagenome | biome: Broiler Chicken; feature: Gastrointestinal Tract; material: Caecum | place: Ireland | collected 2018 | study: Broiler... | reverse complement strand
GGATTATATTGAAATCAGAGAGAAAAAGACGAATAAGTATAAGAAATTTCCGCTTAATAGATTTTTAAAAGCGGAGATAGAAGAATTTGTAAAAGATAAACCGCCCAAGCAGCCATTATTTTATACTCAAAAACATTGCAGACTGGATAGAGCACAGGCGTATAGAATTTTGAATAAAGCAACACAAGCAGTTGGAGCGAAGGAAAGAATCGGAACTCATACGCTGAGAAAAACATTCGGGTATCATCATTATAAAAAATATAATGATATCGTGCTCCTGCAAAAAATCTTTAACCATTCCTCGCCATCAGTAACACTTCGTTATATCGGCATCGAACAAGATACAATCGACGAAAGCTATATAAATTTTTATTTGTGATAAACTTATAAAAAAGGGATTTTATGGCATTAATAGAAACAGAGCTTGAAGTTATTAATATTAAGAATTTAAAAAATATTAAAATTCCTGATTATCAAAGACCATATTCTTGGAGTGTAGAGTCTGTAAATACTCTTTTTGAAGATACATATAATGCGGCTCAAAAACAAATTGCAGAATACCGTTTAGGGACTCTTATTTTACATAAAAAACAAGACATATATAATATAGTAGATGGACAACAGAGATTAACAACTATTGCAATTTTATTATTTTGTTTAATCCAAAAATGCAAGTTGCCATATGAGTTTTGTTTAATGAATGCATTATATAGTTCGTTATCAAAGAATGCAATATTAACAAATTATAAAATTTTAAATCAACGAGTTAATGATTTAAATGATCTAGAAAGTAAAAATTATTTGGATTACATACTATCTCGCTGTACTTTTGTAAAAATAGTCACAGATAGCGAACAAGAAGCTTTTCAGTTTTTTGATTCTCAAAATTCTCGTGGAAAAGAATTAGCTCCCCATGATTTATTAAAATCATATCACCTGAGAGAAATGAACAATATTGATATTAATAGAAAAGTAAGTATCATTAATAAATGGGAAAATATAAAACAAGATGATTGGAAAGAACTATTTGCTAATTATTTATATCCTATTACTCAATGGTATAAAGGGCGGAATGGTTTGTATTATTCATCAAAAAAAATAAGTCAATTTAAAGGTATTACTCAAAACAATAATTATAATTATGCTATATATCACAAAGCAAGTAATCTTTTTGTTGAACAGTTTAATCAGTCTGGCAACAATCAATTACTAAACAATGAAATGTTGAATCAATTCCAATTAACTCAACCAATTATTGCAGGGAATCGCTTTTTTACATATAGTATTCATTACAAGAATTTATTAGAAGCCATACGAAATAAATTAGAGATTTATCATAAAGATAAAAATGAAATTCCAAATGAAAGATTTGGCGATATTTATATAAAACAATTGTATGAATGTTCGTTATTATTTTTTGCAGATAAATTTGGAATAAATTCTGTTAATGATACTACAATACGGATTATTTATACTTGGTGTTATTTGCTTAGGTTAAAAATGATTACAGTTTATATGCAAACAATCAACAAATATGCTTGTGGAAACCATAATTCAAGAACTAATATTGATATAAATCTTTTTGAATACATCAATGATATTTCAAAGCCAAATGATTTAAACCTCCTTATTATTCCAAAACCGCAAGACGATGAAATAGATAATAAAAATAAAGTAAAGTATAAAGCAATATACAATAAATTATATAAAGATAATGGATGGAAATAAAATGCTGGACTGTAAACTCAAACCAATACAAATATCCATTGATGATATTTTTAAAGATGTTATATATGTAGTTCCAATATATCAAAGGAACTATGCTTGGAATGCAAAACAAATAGAACAATTAATAGACGATATAAATAGTGCTGAAAACAATTATTATCTTGGAACTCTAATAACAAATCAAAAAGAACCGAGCGTGTACGAAATAATAGATGGCCAACAAAGATTAACAACTTTGTACTTGCTAAAATTATACTTATCAAATAATTTAAATCAAAAAGATTTATGTAAAGGTGAACCATTACAATTTGAAGCACGCAAAAAATATCGTAATACACTAATATGTCTTAAAAATAGTTCTGTAATAAATGATGAAATTATAGTTCCAGAACTATATGACGGTTATATTGCTATAAAAAAATATTTTGAAAATAATTCTAATATATTAAATCCAAATAAATTCCGTGAAAAACTTAAAAGAGTCTACCTAATAAGAATACAGGTTCCAAAAAATATAGATTTAAATCATTATTTTGAAATAATGAACACTAGAGGAGAACAATTGGAGCTTCATCAAATTGTAAAAGCAAAAATACTGGAAAAATTAGAAAAACCTGAAGACAAGGAAATTGCGTCAAAAATCTGGGATAGTTGTGCAAATATGGATTCCTATATTCAAATGAATTTTAATACAAGAATAAGAAATAGTTTGTTTTCAAGTGGTTGGACAGATTTGCAAGAAGAGATTATTGATAATTGGGATAATCTAGTTCAGGCCTTTACGCATCAAAATAAAGAAAAATCATTTGACAAATGTTCTTTAAAGGAAATTTTGACAGAAGTAAATACTGAAAATATTAAGAACCTCGATGATGAAGATTATAATGATAATGAGCGTTTTAAATCTACAATATCATTCCCCAATTTTATTTTACAAGTTAATGCTGCAATTAATAATGACGAAAAAAATGATTATTCATTAGATGATAAATACTTTATAGAAATATTAAAAAATAATTGGGCAGACGAAAAAACGTCAAAAAACTTCATATTAAAAATGTTACAATGCCGTACATTATTTGATAAATATATTATAAAACGTGAATATGCAAAAGATTATCAAAAAATAGGTAAATGGTCATTGCAAAAACTAGAAAAGTATACTAATAAAAATGAAAATGATAATGCAAAACCAATATATAAATCAACATACTCAAAATCCGATAAGGAAGAAGAAGATAATATAACCCAAAAGTTGCGGACTTTAGAATCTGCATTGCGTATTACATATACATCTCCCAAAACTATGCATTGGATTACAATTGTACTTAAAAAATTATTAGAAGATAAAAATACTGATTTAATACCTGTATTAGAACAATACTGTTTGGGAAAAATATCTGATTCAAATTACAAAAATAAAAGTGGATTTGATATAGAAAGAATAGTTTTTTCATATCTAGATTATTTATTATACAGAGATAATTATAATAATATTGTAGAAAAAGATTGGGAATTCCAGTTCAGGAATTCAATCGAACATTTTTATCCTCAACACCCTGATAATGGTGAATATTGGGGTTTAAATGAACTTAATGATTTTGGCAATTTAGCTTTGATAACAGTATCGGGAAATTCAAAATTTTCGAATATGCCACCAAGTGCAAAAAGTGATTATAAAGAAATAATAAATCAAAGTATAAAACTTCGTATTATGTCAATTATTGTTAATAATAATGATAAAATTTGGACAAAAGAACTTGCAGAAAAACATAAGCAGGAAATGATAAATATTCTTGATAATAATGGAATAAAATAAGTAATATAATTCCGTATACTAATTATCTAATTATAAAATTTTATAGGGACTTTTTATTATATACTGCTAACAATACAACATAGTAATTATATTGATACGAAACATAATTATATGTTGTTCCATTAAAAATGTTTAACTATATTAGATATATAAATTAATATTTGAAATGCAATTTAAAATTTGTTTAATACATAGTTCCAAGTGAAACTTGTTTACTATTAAGATCATAAATTAAGCTTAATAAACATTTTTTATAATGGTGGTTCTTTTCGAACTCCAAAAATATATTAAAAGTAACAACGTTATATGCTTTTTTTATTTTTTCATTATAACCATTTTTAAATTCAATATTATACCAAGATTGATTCAATATTTTCTTATTTATTTCACTTATAAAATCCTCTTTTTTTACACCAATTCTGTTAAAAATTTGTTTATTATTCTCTAAATATAAATATTTAGCTTTATCAATTTTAACTTTGTTGATTGGTAATTGACAAGTTTCATCAGATGTTATGAACAGTGTATTTATCATTCTGTCATCATCACTAGAAACTGTTCCAATTGTTGTATCAATTTTATATCGTAAAAAAACATCAAATAAGTATTGATTAATACCAACCACTTTATATCCAGCAGTTTTCCAATCTAAACAACCATTATTTACGTTGCTATATTCAGTAAATTCAATGTCAGGATCTGCATTAAATATTTTATTTCCAATTTTAACATATTGCGTGGCAACTGATACATGAGAAATATATGACTTAAATTTTGAGTCAAAGCTCATATCACAAGTTCCAAGGTAATAATATTTGCTTTTGAAAAATTTATCTATGTTCTCTATAGAAGCTTTTGAAATATTATTTATATATATAAGAAAATAATTTGCAGCCCATTTTGAGTCTATTGGGATTCCTAAAGTATGATACATAAGAGAAATAACTGAATATAAATTAGAATCAAATGTTATTAAATCACCCATAAGAATATTATGTTTACTATTTTTATCTAATAATTCAACGATATTCTTTTCTATATCGGAATATACCTCATTGCCATTTGGAGTTAATCTAAAAACAAACAGTTGTTCAAAACGATCTTTACCATTTGATGGTGTTAATACACATCTAAATTCGTTATATTTAACACCAGTTTTGATTAATACTTGTGTAAGTATTTTATGAGCGGCAATTATTTCTTTTTGCAGTTTATTTGCCGTCAAATCAAAATGTTCATACATTGTTTTTAGTAAAAAGTTATCCCTAGCTTCAATTGAATATATAGCAGTCATATCTGTGTCTATTGTAGCACAACAAGATCAAGCATTGGGTGTATTTACACTCTTAATATTTCTTAATATATTTAATATAAAATGAGGTAAAGTATGGTTTTTGACATTAAAGATTTTCAAAATAAACTTTGGAAAACGGCTGATGACCTGCGTGCTAATTCCAGTTTGAAATATAATGAGTTTTCTACTCCTGTATTAGGATTGATATTTTTACGTTTTGCAGATTATCGTTTTCAAAAAGCAAAACCTGAGATAGAAAAATTAAAATCAACCGCCTCTCGTAGAGCGTTTGATGAGAAAAATGCTTATCAAGCAAGAGGAGTTTTATTTGTCCCTGAAAAAGCCTCTTATAAATATCTTTTAAATCTTCCTGAAGGTGAAAGTGCAGGTAGTGCATTAAACGAAGCTATGTCATTAATGGAAAACGAAAACTCCATTCTTAAAGGAGTTTTGCCTAAAAATTATTTAAGAATTCCTGATGACTTATTAGTTTCAACAATGAAAATCTTTAATGATGTTGAGTTTGACCGCAATAACGGCGACATCTTCGGTAAGGTCTACGAATTTTTCCTCGGAAAATTCGCAAGCTCAGAAGGACAAAAGGGCGGAGAATTCTATACGCCTACATGTTTGGTAAAACTGCTTGTAGAGATTATGAAGCCTTTCCATGGGAAAGTTTATGACCCTGCATGCGGCTCAGGCGGTATGTTTGTACAGACTGCTGAATTTGCAAAAAGAGAAAATAAAGACTCTGATAAATCAGTTAATGATTTGATAACTGTTGAAGGTCAAGAAAAAACAGAAGAAACTGTTAGATGGTGTAAAATGAACCTTGCAGTCCACGGACTTGAAGGTGATGTTAAACAGGCAAACAGTTTTTATGAAGATGTTTTTGATTCCGTCGGAAAATATAATTTTGTCCTTGCAAATCCGCCATTTAATGTTGACGGAGTTGATAAAGAAAGATTGAAAGGCGATAAAAGATTTCCATTCGGATTGCCAAAGGCTGATAACGCTAACTACTTGTGGATTCAGATGTTTTATTCTGCCTTGAAAGACCCGAAAGATGGCGAAAATTCAAGAGCAGGATTTGTAATGCCAAATTCTGCAAGTGATGCAAGACAAACAGAACAAACAATTAGAGAAAAAATTATCAAAGATAATGCCGTTGATGTAATGGTATCAGTCGGCTCAAATATGTTTCATAACGTAACATTGCCTTGTACTCTCTGGTTTTTGGATAAAGGAAAGAAGAATACCCAAAGAAAAGACAAAGTGCTTTTCTTAGATGTAAGAGAAATTTATACTCAAATAGACAGAGCTCATAGAGAATTTACTGATGAACAAATAGAATTTATTACAAATATTGTCAAATTATATAGAGGAGAAGCTCCTGAATACAAATGGGGAAGTAAAAAACTGACCCTTGAACATTTCCCTGATGAAAAGTACCGAGATATAAAAGGTCTTTGTAAAGTTGCGACTATTACAGATATAGAAAAACAAGGATGGAGCTTGAATGCAGGACGTTATGTCGGAGTAAAAGAAGTAGAAGAAGAGGACTACGTCTTTGAAGAAAAACTCCAAGAATTGAATTCCGAACTTGAAAAACTAAATGCAGAATCCAAAGACCTTGAAGAAAAGATTGCACATAATATAAGACAGCTATTAGGTGTGTAAGATGGCAAAACTGGTTGAATTATTAGAGAAAATAATAGGTGGAGGCACTCCATCTAAAAATGAAAATAAATATTGGAATGGAAATATCCCTTGGGCAAGTGTTAAGGATATTGGTGAAAATCAGGTATATTTATCATATACTCAAGATTCAATAACAAAAGAAGGATTGGCAAAAAGTTCATCAAATTTAATTCCAAAGGGAAATGTAATAATACCAACAAGGATGGGGTTGGGGAGATGTGTGATTAACAAAATAGATACAGCTATAAATCAAGATTTAAAAGCGTTGATTCCTAAAAAAGATAAACTAAATAATAAATACTTATTATATTGGTTAAAATTTAATGCAGCGTTGATTGAGTCTATGGGGTCAGGTACAACTGTAAAAGGAATTAGACTTGAACAGTTAACAGAATTAGAACTTAACGATATAGACATAAAAATCCAACAAAAAATAGCAAGAATTTTGTCAAACTATGATGATTTGATAGAGAATAACAACAGACGTATAAAGATATTAGAGGAGATGGCACAGAAGATATATAAAGAGTGGTTTGTAGATTTCAAATTCCCCGGACACGAAACAACAACATTCAAAGATTCCCCTCTAGGCAAAATCCCAAACAATTGGGAGGTTGATTTTGTTAAAAATATACTAATTAGACTAAAATCAAAACATAAGTATACCCAGAATAATATATTGAAAGAAGGTAAAATTATTGTTATTGACCAATCAACTTCAGAATATTTAGGCTTTCATAATGATAAACCAGATTTTAAAGCTAACCCTCAAAAGCCATTAATTATTTTTGGAGATCATACTTGTAAAATGCAAATGTTAGTTGAGGATTTTTCAATTGGTCCTAATGTAATTCCTATATCATCGGAAAAAGTTCCGATTACATTTTTATATTATTTAATAGATAGTCTAATTGAAACAAAAGAATACAAAAGACATTGGAATGATTTAATATCTAAAAAAGTGGTTTTACCAATAAATAGTCTTTCTGAAAGTTTTTCAAATATTATAACTCCTTTGATGACAATGATAAATCATTTGAAACACAAAAATATGAAACTTAAGCAAACACGTGATATATTGCTTCCTCGCCTAATCTCCGGCGAAATTAATGTTGAAAATATGGAGATTGCATAAAACAACCTCCATATGATATTATATTTCAAATGGGATTTTAGTGAATGAATAATAAAGAAATACAAGAGTTAATATCCTGTGAAAAGACAATAGTTGAACGCCCTAAACGTTCATTCAAACAAAATGGAATGCACGAAGAGAATTCTTTTTTGCTAAAGTCTTTCGATTTTCCAAATATGAAATTTTCTGTGCGTATGCGAAAACATCTTGAATTTATTGAAAATTATTCTATAATGCTTGCTTCTTATATTCCAGAGCTAGAAAAAGAAATTAGATTAATTAGATTTAATGGACCACATCCTAGCATGCACAAAAACAATATTATTAACAATGAAAAATGGGATCATAAATCCCACATACATATTGCTACAAAAGAAGCTATAGAGGCAGGTTTTCAGGCGGAACATTATGCAGAAATAACAGAAGAATATCAAATATTTGATGATGCGCTTTCTTTGTTTTGGGAAAAAGTAAACATTGTAGATAGAATAGAAAATTTCTTTCCAGAAATTAAGCAGAAAAAATTATTTAACATTCGGGTGTTAAGATGAATTTAATTGAAGTTATTAAAGAGAACATAAAACCTTATATAGATATACAAGAAACCAGACCAAATCTTTACCAAATAATCGCACCTTTTTATCATGAAGATGGTGACATGGTTGAAATTTATATTGAATATAAAGATGGAAAAATTAAAATATGCGATATGGGTATGACATTAATGAAATTGTCATACGATATTGAACTAAAAAATACAAATGAAAAAATATTTAATGAAATATTGAAAGAAAATTATTTAGATGTAGAAAATGGGAATATTTTTATTGAATCAGACATAAAAACTATTAATTCAAAGTTTCTACAGTATGCAAATGCAATAAGCAAAATTTCAGGATTAAAATATTTTACAAAACATAGACAAAAAAATATTTTTTATGAAATCTTAAGTGAATTTGTAAGAGAGAAGTTTGCAAATATTTCATATAAAGAAAAATATACTCCTATAGAACAATATAAAGATTACATTGTTGATTTTATGTTTGGTACAAAACAAAAGCCATTATATTTATTTGCTGTAAAAGATGACAATAAAGCCAAAGACGTAATAATTGCAAACCAAGCTTTTAGATTGGAAAAAATTTCGTTTAAACCCGTTGTTGTATATCAAAATTATTCTACAATTAGTAGTATAACAAAAGAAAAAATACTTAGAGTAACTGACAAATCTTTTTTAGATATAGAACAATTTAAAGAAGAAGCCTATCAATATATTTCGGAAGAAGTTGCATAAGAGGCAAAAATCGCAATGCATAAATTATCAGAAGAAGCATTTGAAAAAGACTTAATGCAGGAATGTAAAGACTCTCTTGGGTTTGAACTTTTTGATGCAACCTATGAAATAGTTGGTTCTGATGATTCTACTTTTGGCAGACAAACAACAGAAGAAGTTATTTTATCTAAAAATTTAAGAAATGCATTAGAAAAATTAAATCCTGATCTACCCCAAGAAGCTATTGATAATGCGTTTTATGAATTAACTCAAAATTTATCAAATAAAACAGAAATTGGTGCTAACCAGTTTATTTATAAAATTATTAAAGATGGGGTTAAAGTTCAATTTAAAGATAATAACGGGATTGATTCCAGCGACATAGTGAAAGTTATTGATTTTAATAGACCCAAAGAAAATGATTTTTTAATCGTTAGGCAGTTTAAAATCTCAGGAGAAAGGTACAATTGCAGAGCTGATTTGATTTTATTTGTAAATGGTTTACCTCTTGTATTCATTGAATTAAAAGCAACTCACAAACATATTGAAAATGCGTTTTATAACAATATAACTCATTATAAAAAAGAAATTCCGCAAGTATTCTGGTATAACGCTTTTATTGTGGTATCTAATGGAACAGATGCTAAATTCGGAACGATTACTTCTAAATGGGAACATTTTTCAGATTGGAAGAAAATAAATAATGAAAATGAAAAGGGTATAATTTCTGCTGATACTTTATTGAAAGGAATGTGTTCTCCTAATAATCTACTTGATATTATTGAAAATTTTACACTGTATCAAGAAACAAAGGGCGGAACGATAAAAATTTGCGCAAAAAATCACCAATTCTTAGGTGTTAATACTGCTATTGAGAATTTTGAAAGTAATAAAGATGGAAAATTAGGAGTCTTCTGGCATACCCAAGGTAGTGGTAAAAGTTTTTCAATGATATTTTTTGTTCAAAAAATATTGAGAAAAGTCAAAGGAAACTGGACATTTCTAATTGTTACAGATAGAACAGACTTAGATGATCAAATATATAAAAACTTTGTTTCAACAGGAGCTGTAACAGAACAAAATGTTCAAGCCCAAACAAGAGAACATTTAAAACAACTTTTAAGGGAAGATCATAGAACTGTGTTTACTATGATTCAAAAATTTGGTACTGAAGAAAAAGGACAAAGTTTTGAAAAAATTTCTGATAGAGATGATATTATTGTAATTACTGATGAAGCCCACCGAACTCAGTATGGAACGCTTGCTATGAATATGCGAGAAGCCTTACCAAATGCAAAATTTATAGCATTTACAGGCACTCCATTAATGAAGGATGATGAAAAAACTAAACTTGTATTTGGTGATTATGTTAGTAAATACACTTTCAAACAATCTATTGAAGATCATGCAACTGTTCCATTGTATTATGAAGCACGAATTCCTCGAATGCAGCTTACAAATGATGAATTAGAAAAGGATTTGCAAAATATCATTGATTCTGCAGATTTTACTCCCGAACAAGAGGAACAGTTTGAAAAAGAATATGTAAATATGTATCAGGTAATTACAAGGGAAGATCGGCTTGATGCAATTGCAAAAGATGTTGTTGAACATTTCATGAACCGCGGTTTTATGGGAAAAGCTATGTATGTTGCAATCGATAAAGCAACTGCGGTTAAAATGTATAATAAAGTCAAAAATGAATGGGAAAAATATATACAAAAACTAAAAAATAAACTTAAAACGGCAAATGATGATCTTAAAGAAATTATCAAAAAAGATATCGATTATATGGAAGAAACCGATATGGCTGTCGTTGTGTCCTCTTCACAAAATGAAATTGAACAATTAAAACAAAAAGGTGTTGATATTACTCCACACAGAACAAGAATGAAAAATGAGGATTTAGCAACAAACTTTAAAAATGAAAAACATCCACTACGCCTAGTTTTTGTTTGTGCAATGTGGGTTACAGGTTTTGATTGCCCTACTATTTCGACATTGTATCTTGATAAAATTTTAAAAGAACATACTTTAATGCAAACAATTGCCAGAGCTAATAGAGTATCAGAAGGAAAGTTTAATGGTCTAATTGTTGATTACATTGGTATATTCAAAGCATTACAAAAAGCTTTGGCGATTTATGGTGAGCCAACAGAACCTGCAGATAATGATGAAGATCCGGCAGAAACTAAGACAAAATTAATTGAGCTTCTTGAAAATGAATCGAAAAAGATGAAGGATTTACTTGATTCTAAGGAAATTAATGTGGATAAAATATTTGATACAAGAGCATTAGAATGTATTAAAAATACAGAAGAAGCTGTAAATAAATTATTGGAGAATGAAAAAACAAAAGAAGATTTCCTAAAACATACACAAAATTTAAAAATGTTATTCAAGGCCATATTACCAGATTCAGAAGCAAGAAGATATACCAAATTAGTTTTTGTGTCTTCAGTAATTTATTCAAAAATTAAAGAAGCTTTAGTAGAATATGTAGACAAAACAGAAGTAAAAAGACTTGCACAACAAGTAGAAGAGTTGTTAAATGAATCAATAAAACTAGCATCTTATAAAATTAATTCTGGAGAAAAATTAGATTTAAGTAAAATTAATTTTGAAGAACTCCAAAGACGAATTCTAAAAGAGAAAAAACTTGCGTTATTAGAAAAATTAAAAGCATCTATAAGTTCTAAATTATCTTCGATGTTGAAACTAAATGATATGAGAAAGCATTTTCAAGAGAAATTTGAACAAATTATTGAAGATTATAATAATGGTAAGTTAACAATGGAACAAATGTATGTACAACTTGTTGCTTTAACTAACCAGCTAACAGAAGAAGAAAAACGTCATTTGGATGAAAATTTATCAGAAGAAGAACTTGCAATTTTAGATATTTTAACAAAACCTGAACCAAAGCTTTCCAAAAAAGAATTTGAGACTGTTAAATTAGCAGCACAAAAATTGGTAAAAGTAATAAAAAAAGAAAAATTAGTTTTGGATTGGCGCAAAAAACAATCAACTAGAGCTAAAGTAAAAGAAGCAATCGAAACAATTTGTGATGAGACATTACCTGAAATATATGATAAAGATTTATTCCAGAAAAAATGTAATTATTTATACAACCACTTTTATGATCACTATAACAATTACAAAGACAATATTTATGATGTTGCATAAAGTTTGACTTTAGCAAACTTTTAAGTGATGAATACGACACCTGAAAAGGAGGTCGTATGAGTAAAAGTAAGAAATACAAGATTAAACAAAAAGATTTTAGGAAGTTAGAAAAATTAGCTGAGCGGATTTACAACACAGTCACTGTAATTGATTATTTTTGCAAAACGCAACAAGAGATTGAGAAGCTATATAAACTTACACCAATCGTCGAAAATTTAAGGCGAGATACTGATACAGTAAACGCTTATTTTATAAATTATCCTGACAACAAGAATTTTTAAATGGTATTTAACTACTGTTTAAATAGCGTTCAAAAGTGTTCAAAAAATGATTTGTGTCTGAATGATACGTTTTGAATGAGCTTGCTTGATATTTTACTTTTTAAGAGTGATGAATGTCATTGCTGATAAGAGGTAGCAATGATTGAATTAGGCAAAAAATACAAACTTAAAAAGATTAAAGGCTTTGAAAACGCTGATAATGAGTATTATAAAGTAATCGGTTTTTACAATTTTAACACTGTAATTTGTGAAAATGCTTACGGTGAAAGATTTGTATTTATGAAGAAGTTTTTAATAGATCCAGATAAGCCTGATGAAATCTATTCAGATTTGATATTTGAAAGGAAAGAATGATGCCAGAAAAAAATTATCACTTATACGGAACAAAGATTTTAAACTTAAAGACTCAAGAAATCGGCTTGCTGATTTGTATTTGGAAAAATAAGTTTGCTGATGCAGAGATAGATTACGCAACTTGTGTTGATAAACAAGGCAAAAGATACAATATAGAACTTGATAATATAAGAGGGTTTGAAGATGATTTTTGCAAAGCAAAAAGTTAAGAATGTAACAACTTAGTAAGCAGTATCTGAAATGGAGCGTTTCAAAATGAAAGCAAAAAATAAACTAGTGTAAAGACTACTATTTAGTATTTTATATCATCAATTGTTTTAATTAAAATTTCTTTCTCGTTACTACCATTGGTTTTAAATCTTAACAAAGGAATACCATACTTTTTAAGAATTTCATTTTTTAAAATGTCTCTTTGACCTTGTTTAGTTCCTTCAGAATGGTATTTATAGCCATCTACTTCTATCGCTAAAAAGGGAGATTTATCAATGTTTTTATAAATAAGAAAGTCAATGTGAGTTAAGTTATTAAGCACATACTGTAGTTCTCTATTTGTAGTTAATAAAGACTTATCTTTTAAAATAGTTTTTAACATTACATGGGGAGTTACATTAAATTGATTCGGGTAATACTTATTAATAATTTTATTGATAAAAATATACATTAAGTTTTCACTATCATATTGCGATATTTTTTTATGTTTTTTTAAAATTTCTTGTTTTCTCTGTTCATAACATTTATAAAGATAATCAAATACTGAATATAATTTACTGTCATAAATTTCTAAATTATTATATTTGATGTAATTTACAAGATCATTTATATTTTTATCCTTACTCATTTCATTAGGATTAATGACTAGGATTAATTGTTCAATAGCTCTTGATATTGCAACATTAAGACGATTAGGATTATCTGTAAAATCACTTATTTCATTATCTACGGTAGAAATAATTATAACCTTATTTTCTTGCCCTTGAAACTTATCTACAGTATCAGCCTTAACGGTAGTGTTTTTAAAAGTTTTCTGTAATGCCTCAGTTTGATTCCGATATGGTGTTACAATACCCAAGGAATTATCATCAAGGCATATATTATATTTAGGAATAATTTCATTTACAATCATGTCTATTTGTCTTTGGTTATAATGATTACGAGCATGATTACCTTCAGTTGTATAACACAAAACTAAAGGCATTCTGCTACTTTTTACATCACTTAAAATAATTAATTCATTGTTATAAAATTTCTTATTACAAAATTCAATAATTTTAGGATGACAACGATAATGCTCTTTTAATAGTGTTTTAGGTGCATTTTTAAATAATTCTGTAATAGAGGATAACAAACAGTGATTTTTATATCGATATGCTTCATTTAATTGATATTGTTTAAAAATGTTATCTGTTATTTCTGCCGTTTTATTATTAACGACATTAGGTAGTTGTTTTAAATCCCCTACAATAATAGCTTTTCTTGCACAGGCCAATGCTAAAGCTCCAGTACATAGATCAACTTGAGAGGCCTCATCGATAATAATGTAATCATACATAACATCATTTGATAGACAATTTTTTAAAGAATAGGTTGTACTTAATATTACAGGATAATCGTCTATAAATGAATCAGATTTTAGCTTTAAATCTTCTAATTTATACCTCTCTCTACCAAGATTGTTATATTTTACGCTTAAATAATGTTTAAACATTTTTGCTGAAAGCTCTGAATAAGCCTTCATTTTTGAAGCAAAATCATAGTTTAACAAATTATCATTTAGTTTTTTTATCTCTGATTTTAATTCTTGTGTCTTTAATTCATAAAATTTTTGTTGAAATTGAGCTTTTAAAAAGTCTAAAGTATATTTCTTTTTTCTAATTAAATTATGCAATATTAGTCGTTTTCTATTCCAAAACTTTAAATATTCAAAAATAATTAAAAGAATTTTTATTACAATATTATCGTGAAAAATTTCTTCATAATTTTCACATGCAAAGATCATATCTAACATTTCTAAAGATGATTTAGAATTTCTTATACATCTAGGCTCTTGTTTTACTTCAAGAGTTTTATAATACTCTAAAAAATGTTTTTGCTCTAATTCTACATTGGAAAATTCCTGCTTTAGTAAGGCTAATTTATTTTGTATATCTAATTTCTCTTGTAATTCTTTATAATCATCTTTTAATTTATTGTTTAATTCAGTAAATTGTTCCGCATTTATTTCCCAGTTTGAAATATTAGGTATTTCTGATTGGGATTTAATAAATTCTTGTTTATTTTCTAGATTTCCTAAAAATGCAGCAATAAAATCAACATCATATTTTTTTAGTTTATCTAATACATTTTTAGTTGCAGAATTATTACTGGAAACAACTGCAACGCTCTGTCCTGACATTACAATGTTTGCAATAATATTCAAAATAGTTTGAGTTTTTCCAGTACCTGGAGGGCCTTGAATTATACTTAATGCATTTGATAATGCTCTATTGACAGCTAAAGCTTGGCTATTATTAAAACCGAACGGATAAACAATATTTTGCTTTAATTTATAATCTTTGTTAGGCTGCTTTTGACTTATAAATTTGGCCAGCATGCTATTGCTGTCGATAAAATCTATTTTGTTATAATTAGATAATAAAATATTTTCACCGTTTTTTGTTAATCCGATGGCATTAGCTATATCTTTTAAATACTCAAAACAATTTTTTGCGTCTTTATTCTTTAGTTCAGATTCAATTATTTCAACATTATATCTAGCATAAGTATATTGTTTTCCATTATTAAATATAATGTTATATTTATTTCCAACTTTTTGGTATCTAATAACTTTATTAGTACATTCTTCACCTTTTAAAAATATACGGAAATCTTTTGCCATAACACAATTATAATAGCATAAACCCGTATAAACCTTTTATACTTCTGACTAAATATATCAAACTTGCGAAATTTTATACAAAACTTTAGCAATTAATTTACTCTATACCTAAAATTTCACGCTCGATTTGGCGGATAAAGTCAGGAGAAAGTTCCTTTTTGACTTGGGGTGTTTTGTTTGGCGTTTCAAGTTCTTTCAATTCCGGGAATAATTTCAAGATATTCACTAAAGAATAATATTCAGCCTGGCTTATTGGGATTTCTTGTTGTTTGCTGTTTGCAATTCTAGCCATAAGTTTTTGGGCAAATTTTTGCAAATCCTCTTTAAATTGAGTTTTGTCATACATAGCTTTTTGTCGCTTTTTATCCCAATCATATTTCTTTTTCCAGTAAAACAGTGTCCTTTTAGCAATCCCTAATTGCAAAGAGATTTCACTAACGGTCGAGCCTTTTAAATACATTTGCTCGGCTTGTTTAAATAATTTCATTTTACTCATTAAAATCCCTCAAAAATCAAGTTTTCTATCCCAAAATGGTTTTTATCCCGCACTTTTTTCACCTGATAAACGCAGGTTCTATCAATTACTCCAAGTTGTTGAAAATACTTTAGCAACTGATTTAGAAGAGCCATAGTGTTTTTAATTCTGCGAGGCTTTAATCGTCTCAATTCACAGATTTTAAACAGTTCTTTTATCGATTCCATATCAATTTCGTGCAGGTAATAGTAGTTTAAAAAGGGCAGGATATTGAAATTAAAAATCGCATTATAATTTCTGTAAGTCTCGAATTTGCAATACTTTTTGACATAATTTTTCATAAAATAATTTTTGGCGTCTTCAATACTGATTTTCAGGTGTTTATTCTTTTGCGGGCAGAATATTTCATAATTTTCCCCCGCCTTGGGTTTATCATTGTATTTATAAAATCCGTTTTCAAAAAGTATTTTATTACTGTTCAAAAGCTGTTCAAACTCTGTTTTACAATCACACTCTGCTATCATTTTGATTTCATCAAGTGTGAATTCTTTTAAATGTTTTGTTAATCGTTCTATATTCATGTTGTCCTTTCGTCTTGGATTATTCGGGGTGTCGGTCGGACGTTACTCCGCCGGCACCCCGAATAATCTAAGACAAAATGACCGATACATCTCAATACTAAAAACAGCCTCAATCGTGCTGTCTGTTTGATTTTTTATTGAATTTTTCTCGTCCCAAATGTCCTGTTGTAATTTAACATACAGAATGTAAAGAAACAGGACAGTAGAGAAAAGGGGAACCCGCCTTAAAGTCACTGTTGGTAAACAATTTTAAATAAATTTAGGGTTTCAGAAAAGTCCAAAATGTCTGATTACTGTCCTTTATATGTCTAAAAATACCCAAAAATTTTAATTGATATGCCACAATGGGTTATTTCCGTAAGATAGCAGATAAGGACAGTGATAAGACATTCGTTGTCAAAAATTTAACAGAAGTTCCAGAAAAAAATGTTTTCTGTTCATAAACGGAACCTTAACGGAACTTTTTTCGGAACCAAACGGAACATACAAATTTTTAAATTTTATTTATAGTATCAATTTTTATAAAAGCATTATTTGTTGTTTTATCACTATCTTTATAACGGCTACCACGAGTTGCAATACCAACAACTTTATTTTCTTCATCAAAAATTGGTCCGCCACTATGTCCAGTTATAATCGGAATATCAACACAAATATGTTCCACAGCACTTATTGCTTTGGTTCTAGTTACTTTCATCTCGCGTATATCTGGTTCAAACTCACACCCTCGTTCTGGATATCCAGCAAGAATTAATTTTGAACCAAAGGTTAACTTTGAACAATCTCCAATAGAAAATCCTTCCTTTTTGACGTCAATATCACTGTCTTTTATTTTTAATATAGCAATATCTATGTGTTTATTGTATTTTAATATTTCTATTTCATATTCTTTTGTTGGATTTTGGAATATTTTCAAATTTTCCATTAGGACATCGTTATTATCGAATACACAATGATAACAAGTAATAAAACCAATACCTTTTAATAAAAAAGCAGATCCTTGTTCAGAATCACTTTCTATTATCCATAGATTTTCTTTAATCACTTCTTGATAATTTTCTGGAATATGCTTAGTATTATTGTCATCAAGTTGGTTAAATTTATTCATTAATTTGGCATATATAAAATCGTTTTCACCTCTGACATTTTTAATAAAATTAATTTTTCCCCTTAAAATATTCTTAAAATTATTTTTTTTATTTGATTTATAGAAATATCTTTTAGTTGGATTTTTAGATAAATGATAAATTAGAGCTTTTTCTAATATTTCTTCCTTAGTAAACGTACTTACATATTTCTTCTTATTGATTTCCCAATTGTACAACATAGATTTTACTGTTTTTATATATTTTCTAGAGAGATTTAACTTGGTATTAACAGTAATTCCTGTAACGCTTTGTCGATTATGCTTATTTTGAATTCTTGTCTTTTGTTTGTTTATATGAAATCCATGTTTTAAAACGCAAGAATATAATGCTTTACCAGGCTTATGCTCAATTTCTTTAGTGTCTTCATTATAAATAATTTCTGCTATTTCTAACGGAAATTGTTTTTGATTTGTTGAAAAAGTAATATCATCTGCATATCTTGAATAAGTACAGTGAAATACTTTTGCTAAATGAGTTAAATCATTATCTAAACTTCTGCATACGAAATTAGAAATAATAGGCGAAGTTGGTGCACCTTGTGGGGTAATATTTAATACACAGCACATCTTAACTAAAAGTTTTGATATAAGAATTGAAAAATTAAAAGGTTTATTTCTAAATATACCAAAAACTCTTCCTTTATTAATTGTAAGGAAAAAATCTTCTAAGTCGATATTTAAAATTAATTTTTTGTTGAGGTGTATATTCGCATTTGTAATTATGTTTTTACTTTTTACAAACCCCTGAACAGGCTTTTTTTCATTATAAAAAAGAGACAATATATAATTTAATTTTTTTTGTAATATTTTAAATGATCTTTTAGGTGCATATATAATACGCGTATTACCATTTTTTTTTAATATTTTAAATTTTAGATACTTATCTTTATCCTGTTGAATGTTTAACCAATAGTACAAATGCCCAGTTTTTACTTCTAATATATCAGCGAGTTCTGCAAAACTTTTTATTTGCAGAAATTTTTCTTTTAATTCTTTATCTGTATGCTTTGTGAATAATTTTTTCATAATTATAACGGTATATAGCCCTATTTACCTGGATGTGTGACCCCAAAGATTCAAGTGTCCGCTTTATTTAATGCAACTTTTTCAAAATCATTGCGATATACACAACGAAAAATTAATTGGACTATATACCTTATGAGAATTATACCATAAAGTTATTTAAAAATTTTTTTGTGTTCAACAAATTCTTTAATAACCTTGTATACATATCTTGTGGTGGTTTCGCAAGCTAACACAAGTTTATTAATTGTATATTTAGTTCCATCAAAATTATCTATAATATATTGTTTTTTGTATTTCTGATTACAATGAGCATGGATTGAAAACTTTTGCCCTGCAGCATTGAACATTAATTTTTTAGTTGCTTCCAAGCCAATAATAGAACACAAAAACTTTAAATCATCTGTTGGTAAATTCTCTTCAGTTATGTATTTTGCCCATACCGGCTCTTCTGTTTTGCAATTTCTAACCATATTACTCCTTTTCTCTATTATAGTACAAACGGAACCAACAATGGTTCCATTTTGTTCCGTTTGGAGAAATTTTCTTTATCACAAAATTTTTGCCTTTTCAATATTAGCAAAACAATGTTTTATCAGCATTGAAGAAGTCAAAAAAGATGTGTTTCGATATGGATACATTAACTACACTTTGTACGGCAACAGAGTTAATCTGAGAGAGGAGAAAAATATGCAAACTTCAAACGCTGACTGGATTACAACTAAAGAACTTGCTGAAATTAAAGGAGTATCTGAAAGAGCTGTTAGAAAAGCTATAAGTAACAATAAATATGTAATCAGAAAATGCTCTAAATCTTACGAAATTTTGGTAACATCTTTAGAAGAAAATGTTAGAGAAAAAATAACAGCTAGTAAAGAAAATTTGCCACAAGTAACTAATAATTCATATATTGTTCCTGAAATACAAAAGAAATTAGCTTTAGCCAAATATGATTTAATAAAAAAATGGGATGAGTTTAGAAAGGATAAGAAAAATAAAACAATAGCAGGAAAAGATTTCCTTGATGCATATAATCATAATTGCATTTGCGAAGAATTATTCAATGTAGTAGGTAAAGTTGCAATAGGAACAATTTATGAATGGCATAAAAAGCTTCGTAC
>ERZ1643251.2242-NODE-2242-length-20002-cov-17.480975_pt1 | contig 20002 bp, 14 predicted proteins | sample MGYA00579261_ERZ1643251 | MGnify/ENA primary metagenome ERZ1643251 (study PRJEB29033, sample SAMEA4952267) | chicken gut metagenome | biome: Broiler Chicken; feature: Gastrointestinal Tract; material: Caecum | place: Ireland | collected 2018 | study: Broiler... | reverse complement strand
ACTAAAAAAATATGACGATCTAGTCAAATCACAATTTATCGAGATGTTTGGAGATCCTGATTTATCACAGCAGAAAGAATCATGGGATGAGTTAGAAAATGTTGGAGAAATTGTTGGTGGCTCTACTCCGAAAACATCAATAAAAGAGTATTGGGATGGAGATTTGAATTGGTTCACTCCTGCAGAGATTAAAGAAAATGATTTTATTGTTAATCAATCTGAAAGAAAGATAACTGAACTAGGAGCAAAAAGTTGCTCGTTAAGAAAAATGCCAATTAACACTGTAATTCTATCCTCTCGTGCGCCAATTGGAAAAGTCGCACTAGCAGGCTGTGAATTCTATTGTAATCAAGGATTCAAAAATATTGTATGCAACGAGAACTTAAATCCTATATTCCTTTTAATGCTATTGAAATATAATAATGAGTATTTGAACTCTCTTGGTAGAGGAGCAACTTTTAAAGAAATATCAAAAACTATTGTTTCAAAAATTAAAATACCAACCCCACCAATTGAACTGCAAAATCAATTTGCTGACTTCGTTAAACACATCGATAAATTAAAATTTACTCTAAAAGAAGAGATAAAAAAACTACAAGAATGTTATAATTCACTTATGAAAGAGTATTTTGAGTGAGAAATCTAGAAAAATTAACAAAAAAATGCGATAATATTCTCATTTAAAAGGAGAAATATTATCATGAAAGAAGAACTAATGACAAATATCGAGCAAGAAATGATGTCTGTGCTCGATAATGCACAAATGGAACAATTAAAAAGAGTGTTAAAACATTGTTTTTATAATGTAAAAGTCACTTTTGAAGAACAAGACATCGAAAAAGAGTTAAACAACAACAAATTATTGGGCAGTTTTTTATCATCCAAGCATATTGAGGGTTGTTCAGCAAAATCATTAAAATATTACCGCTCAACAATAGAAAATATGTATAAAAGTGTTAAAAAACATGTAAAACACATTACAACTGACGATTTACGAGAATATTTAGACATTTATCAGAAGAAAAATAATGCAAGTAAAGTCACAATTGACAATGTTAGGCGCATATTTTCAAGTTATTTTGCTTGGCTTGAGGATGAAGATTACATTATTAAGAGTCCTGTTAGAAGAATCCATAAAGTTAAAACAGGTAAATCAGTAAAAGAAACTTATACCGATGAAATGCTTGAAATAATGCGTGATAGCTGTGAAAACATACGAGATTTAGCCATGATTGACCTGTTAGCATCAACAGGAATGCGTGTTGGAGAGTTGGTTACACTTGATATTACCGACATTGATTTTGACAATAGAGAGTGTGTTGTTTTTGGCAAAGGCGACAAAGAAAGACGAGTTTACTTTGATGCAAGGACAAAAATACATCTTTCAAACTACATAAAAAGCCGAAAAGATGATAATCAGGCACTATTTGTTACTCTTCTCGCCCCTCACCAACGCTTAAAAATAAGCGGAGTTGAGATAAGATTGCGTGAATTAGGTAGAAAACTAAATATTCCAAAAGTTCACCCACATAAATTCAGAAGAACACTCGCTACAAGGGCAATTGACAAAGGAATGCCAATAGAACAAGTCCAAAAATTGCTTGGTCATACAAAAATTGACACTACTTTGCAGTATGCAATGGTTGATGAAGCCAATGTTAAGCTTGCTCACAAGAAATATATTTGTTAGGTTTCAAATCACAATTTATCGAGATGTTTGGAGATTTGAAAAACAATTCTAAAAACTTTGAATTAGCTACTATAAAAGATTATTTTCGTGTAGGCTCTAGCAAAAGGGTGTTTGAGAAAGATTGGACAAAATCAGGTGTTCCCTTTTATAGAGCTAGAGAAGTTGTTAAGTTATCTGAAAATGGCTTTGTAGATAATGAATTGTTTATATCCGAAAAAATGTATCAGGAGTATTCTATGAAGTATGGAAAACCTTGTGCTGACGATATAATTGTCACCGCAGTTGGAACTCTTGGTAAAACTTACATTGTTAAACCGAACGATAAATTTTACTATAAAGACGGAAATATAATTCTTCTTCATAAGATAAATGATATATCATCTATTTATGTAAATTATCTTTACCAGACCGATTTTATAAAAGATCAAATAATTAAAACTGCTAATGTAATTACAGTAGGAACATATACAATAAAAAATGCTCAAAACACACAAATAATAGTCCCACCAATTGAGTTGCAAAATCAATTTGCCGACTTCGTCAAACTCATCGATAAATTAAAATTTCGTGAAACTATAACAAAATTAAAAAATCTATGTTATAATATTTTTAATATTATACAATCCAAAAACTTAAGTGAGGTAAAAAAATGACAAACTTTGAATATTTAAAAGAGTTAAAAGATTTTAAAGAATTGTATGACTTTTGTGATACGAGCGAGTCTTTTGTTTTGTCACGACCTGACATTTCAGCAAGTTACAGCAGAAAAGCACTAGAATATCTTGTAAAAACAATTTACATGATAAAGCTTAACTATGTGCCACAAAATGCCACATTGTTTGAATTGGTTGACAACTATATGTTTGCCTCATTTGTTTCGGATAAAGAAACTATTGCCTCACTTCACTTTATCAGAAAAATAGGTAATAATGCAGTTCATAATGTAAAAACAACAAAAGCACAAGCACTTGCTTGTCTAGAAAACTTACATTTCTTTGTTGGAGAAATATTGATAAGCCTTGGCGTTATAAAAGATTATCCACCTTTTGATAAGTCATTGATTATCCCACAAAAAGAAACAAAAACAACCTCACTACCATCGCAAGATATTGTTATAAATCCAGATGATGTATCAAAATATAAAGATAAAATTAAAAGCGATACAGTTCTTCAAATTAAAAGAACTATGCCCGAAGCTGAAACAAGAAAACTTTATATTGATTGCTGGTTGCAAGAAGCTGGTTGGGATGTTTTAACTATTGAAAACCAAAAACTTCCAGCAAAAGCAGGAATTGAAATTGAAGTCCACGGAATGCCAAACGATAAAGGTATTGGCTTCTGCGATTATGTATTATTTGGTAGAGATGGAAAACCTCTTGCTGTCGTTGAAGCAAAGAAGAAAGATGTTAATCCAATTAAAGGCGAAAATCAGGCTCAATTGTATGCTAACTGTCTTGAAAAAGAGTATGGCGTTAGACCTGTTGTTTATTACACAAATGGATATGAAACTAAGATCATTGATGGCTTGGGTTATCCATCAAGAACAATCTATGGCTTCCATACTATTGATGAACTTGAAGCCCTAGTTCAAAAGCAAGGAAAACGAGAAATAACAGACTTTAATGTTGATACCAATATAGCAGGCAGACCATACCAAATTATGGCAATTAGAAGCGTTTGTGACCATTTTAACAAGATGAATCGTAAAGCTTTAATTGTTATGGCAACAGGTACAGGAAAAACAAGAGTTTCAATTGCTCTTGTAGATATTTTGAAAAGAAATAACTTTATTAAAAATGTTTTATTCCTTGCTGACCGTATTGAACTTGTAAATCAGGCGAAGAAAAACTTTGTTAAGTTGATGCCATCTGAATCTGTTTGCGTTTTATCTGATAAATCAGCAAAGAAAGATTTAGATGCAAGACTTGTCTTCTCGACTTATCAAACAATTATTAACTACATAGATAACGATAAAAAGACATTTGGAATCGGCAGATTTGACCTGATTATTATTGATGAAGCACATAGATCAATCTTCAATAAATACAGGGCAATCTTCCACTATTTTGACAGCCTTTTGGTTGGTCTTACAGCAACACCTCGTAATGAAATTGACAAAAATACATATACAACATTTGGACTTGATGATGGTATTCCAAACTTCCATTATGAGTTGGATGAAGCAGTTAAAGATAGATATTTAGTAAGCTACAATGTTTACGATAGAACTTCAGAAATAATGAAGCGTGGCTTCAAATATTCAGATTTATCGCCTGAAGAAATCGCTGAAATTGAAACTGAATACGCAATCACAATGGATGGCGAATATAACCTTGACTACGATGTTCTTGGAGAAGATAAAGAAGTTTCAGGAAATCAATTATTTAAAAAGTTCTATAACCGTGACACAATTAAAAAGGTTCTAAAAGAACTAATGCGTGATGGATTAAAGGTAAATAGTGGCGAAAATATTGGTAAAACAATTGTGTTTGCACCAAACCACAAAACAGCCGAAATGGTTGTTGAAGAATTTAAAAAATTATATCCACAATACGGTAATGATTATTGTGCGCTTATTGATAACTATGTTACATACGCAAGCAACTTAATAGAAAGATTTGGGACGAGAGATAAGTTGCCACAAATCGCAGTTTCAGTTGATATGCTTGATACAGGTATTGATGTGCCTGATGTGTTAAACTTGGTTTTCTTCAGAGCAGTAAAATCAAAAATTAAATTCTTACAAATGATTGGCAGAGGTACAAGATTATGTGAAAATATTAGAGTATTCTCCCCATCTAGGGATTTCTTTGAGGGTAGAATCTCTGAACCTGATATGAATTATCAACAAGATAAACAAGGTTTCTATATCTTTGATTATTGCGATAATTTTAGATTCTTTGATAATTTCAAGGAAAAAGCAACAGGCAAACAATCACTAAACCTTACACAAAGAATTTTTAATATGAAATCAGAGTTGATATTTGGCTTACAAGCACTTGAATATCAACAAGATAATTTCTGCGTAAATTATAGAAATTCTTTAATTGAGCAAGTCAGAGCTGATGTAAATAAACTAAGCCCAATGCAAATTTTAGTTAAAGAAAGTTTGCAATATGTAGATAAATTTAAGGCAGATGAAACTTGGCAATATCTATCAAAACTAGATTTACAAGAATTAAAAGCTCATATCACTGAACTTGTTTCACCTAATGCTGATGATGAATTAGCGAAAATATTTGATTTAAAGATTTTGAATATTGAGGTGTCTTTAATTGATAAATCTCAAGATTCTACAAAGAGCCAAAATGCAATTATTGTAATTGCACAAGCATTGTCAAATATGACTACTATCCCTCAAATAAGACCACACATGGATACTATCATTAAACTTCAAACAAGAGAGTTTTGGGATAACATAACAATTGAAATTCTTGAAGATTTAAGAAAAGAACTTCGTGATCTTATAAAGTTTATACCTGACGGAGAAAAATCAAAAGTTTATGTAATAGACATCAATGATACTATTACTGACAATGGTAATCGTGCTGGTGTAAACATTGCAGGAATGAAAACCTACGAACAAAAAGTTATTGATTACCTTGCAGAAAATAGTGATAAAGAAGTAATTCAAAAAATCAAAAATCTTGAAAAGATAAATGCAAACGATTTGAAAGAACTTGAAAATATCCTTTGGAATGAGCTTGGAACAAAAGAAGATTATTTCAAGTTTACCGAAAAAGAAAACTTAGCTGTATTTGTAAGATCTATTGTTGGTTTAGAACAGCAAGCAATCAACTTGAAGTTTGGACAATTCCTTGCAGAAAATGTCTTAAATTCAAGACAACAAGAATTTGTTAAAACAATCATTAGTTATGTTAGAGAAAATGGAGATGTTACATTTGATAACCTTGTTAATAGTAGTCCATTTGATAACATTGACATAATTAGAATGTTTGGAGATAAAATATATATCGTTCAAAAGATTGTTGAACAATTACATGGAGCAGTAATGTGTGCTTAATATTTAAACACTCAATCATAATGATTGGGTGTTTTTCTTTTTTATATTATTAAAAACGGATTTCAAGAGTTTATAAGTTAAAAACTTTGTCGAAATCCCAACACAATATCAAACTATATGCTATAATACTTCTATAAGGAAAATAAGTATGAGTTTTTTTGATGACGATGATTTTTATTCAAGTGACCCCGCCGAAAGAGATATGTATAGCAAAATAAGAACTGAAAAGCGAATTAAAAGAAAAATTCAAAAACAAAAAGCTATTAAGAAAAGAAATAAAACATATCTCAAAGGAAGACGAGGTGTTAGACTTTATTATGACATAACAAAGAGAGATGTTCCTAAAGACGCTAATGCCCCGGATTATGGTATGATTTATGACGAATCTATTGGTAGATATAGATATACAGATTATGATATCGAAGATGAGGATGAAGATGATGATTTTTATGAAAATTTAGGAAAAAGTAAGCCTGTGGAAAGGGTTTTGTGTAAAACTCCACCATTAGAAGATTATGAAGAATGGACCGATGATGACGAAGAAGATGAATATGAAGGATTTGATGAGGATTATGCTCAAGATATAGATGATTTTAAAAATCCCGAAAGACAAATCAAATGTGTATTTAAGCAAAAATTAAGAAGAGATAAATTATTTGGATATTTAAAATACCTTAAAGGTAGAAAAGTTTTAAATAGAGATTTGGCATGGAAATTTGCAGTAACAAAAAGAACAATACAGTCAGATTTAAGATGGCTTGAGAATAATGGTTTTATTGTAACCCAGAAGAACAAAACATATAAAGGAAAACAAACTAAAAACTCATACATAGTTAATCTTGAAAAAAGAAAAGGGTTACCATGTGAAGATACTCGGTTGGGTATTGTTATTATTGCAAAGCAAGATAATGAATATTATGTTTTAGCAAAAACAAATTACAAATCTAAAGATGAGAATCCTAAAAGATTTATTCCAATTAAAGAATGTTATTTTAAATTGCCACAAACTCAATTAAAAGTAGAAAGCAGGATTGAACATAAATCTAATTTATTAGTTTCCAAATTGTTTGAAACAAATATAGAAGATAAATTTCAAGGACATGTTTATACAACTAGATTTATTAAGATAAAAAAGTATAGAGATGATATGTATAAATGGGTTGTTGAAAAAAGTTCTGTGAAAATACCCTACTCAATGTATGTTGTTGACAACTTAAATCAAATCCCTGTAGGATATAAGTGGATCAAGTTAAAAACAGCAAACCGATATTTTACTCAAACCATAGATAACAAATGTCTTAATAAAGTAAAACTATGTTGGGGTGAAATAAAATGAGTTTAATATCCATATTTTAGAAAAAATTAAAAATTTTCAAAAAATTTTTTTATGCCCGTATTTACGGGCATTTTTTAATTCATCAAATTACTTGAATAACAAAATAATACAAAATATTACATAAATTCAAGGTGTAAATTCTTGAAAAAACCTAATATAGTGAAGGGGCAACAAGAAAAAACATATGTCTAACAAAGTAAAAATTTAGTGTGCACAATTACTTAGTTGGTATAATAAATTCTTTCTTTGTTAACCTTGTAAGAGAAAGAGAAAATTATAAAAGAAAAGAGAAGTTTTTTGCGAGCTTCTTTTTTGTATGTCTGTTAATCTTCGCCTGCAGAGATTATAGATATCAAGGATTATAGAACGAAAAAATAATCAAAATAATTGGAGGAAATTAAAAATGATAAAAATTAAAACGGAATTTATGACAAGAGTTAGAGATGTAGATGTAGCAAATAAATTAAATGAACAATTTAGAAAAAGCGGGTTAAAAAGTTTCAATGAATTTATTAACCAAATACTTGAGGATTATGTTAATAGAGGATATTATTTTAATGAAATCTACGACAAAGTCCTTATTGCCGACGAATGTATGAATGCTATGCTCGATATGGTCAATAAGATTCAAAGAGATATTGATAGACAATATAATTCTTAAGTGTCGGTATTATAAGCATAATTCTCAATATAAAGAAAATGATAGAAATTTAAAACACCGCGAGTTCGTGAGTTGTCAAAATAGTTATAGTTATCTTAACTATGTTCAAACAGGAGCAACCGAAAATGCTCCGAAAGATTATGAACAGTATATTGGCAATAGAGAAAAATCTTGTGGTGTTTTTAATGAGAAAGGATTGCTCTCTGAAGAACAACGTAAGGAATTAAGACATCAATTACAAAATACTGAAAGTGTAATTTGGGATATTGTAATTTCTTTTCGCACAGAATTCGGAGATAGTTATTGTAGAGATTATGAACAGGCATATAACTTCTTAGTTAAGGAATTGCCAAAGTTTTTCAAGAAATGTGGATTGAATAGCAGTAATATCGTGTGGTATGCAGGCCTACACGAGAACACTGAAAACAAACATATTCACCTGTCGTTTTTTGAAAAAAAACCTAAATATTTTGCCAATGGTGGCAAGCTAAAATATCATTCGGGAAAACTACCGAAAGATGTTTTAATCGACTCAAAATTTATATTTGAAAAAGCACTAACCAACCCCACTGCTCAACTACTAAAAGATAGAAAAGATTTATATGACAGAATTAATGTGTCTTTAGATAAAAGAACTGTTAGTAAGAAAGCAAAGAGATTGTTGTTGGAGCTTTATAGAGAGTTGCCAAAAGATGGTCGTATTGGATATGCTAGTGAGAATATGGATAATGTTAGAAAGAAGGTTGATGATGTTACGGATTATTTTTTGATGAGAAATAAGCAAATCCAAGAGTCTTATATCACATTCAAAAAGGATTGTATTTGCTTGGAAACTTGGAAGATATCTCGTGGCTTTGAAAAAGAAAGTTCTTATATGAAAGATATGAAAAGACGACTTGGAAATCTAATTATTTTTGCTGCGCTTGATGTTGGGCATATCCACGATGAGATTGAAAAATTGAGTATTAAAACTGCGAATTATAAAGCATATAAAAAGAAGCTTAGAGATAAAGAATGGAATAAAATTTTAAATCTCTGGAAGCAAACAACTTATGAGCACCAGCAAGAAATGGATTTCTTTATGTCTTTCCATGAGAAACTGGAAAGATACTCTAAACAGCAAAAATATGAGATGGTTAGAAGCCGAAGAAATAGAGATTTTGAGATGTAGAGAGTTATAGATTTAATAAAACAGGATAAGCGGAAGAAACAAATTTTCAGCAAAATCACTCTTAAATGCCCTAAATATAAGCATTTTTGAGTGATACACTTTGCTGAATTAATATTCTTCCTTTATTTTACGAGAAATGGGAATGCCCATTTTCGTTTATGATGGTAAACCATCACTTTTACATTGCTCGATGCAAGTAAATTTTAGAATTTATAGAAAGGAGAAACTGATTATGAAGGAGTATTAATTTTAATGTTAAAACAAGAAGATTTACAAGCAGAGATGTTGATTTCTGCAGAAGCTAAAAGACTTGCAGATAGATATAACAAAGATTATTTAGACTGTGAGGATTTAATGAAAATTACAGGGCTTGGCAAAGGCAATGTAAGAACACTTATGAATAGATATGATTTCCCAACCACCAATGTCGGTAAGCGCAAAGTTATTAGTGTTATGGCTTTCGCAAGATGGGCTTACTTTCAAGACAACAGGAGGAAAAACTAATGGCTAAGAAAAGAAAAAATTCCAGAAGAGCAAATGGCGAAGGAAGCATTGTTCAAAGAAAAGATGGTCGTTGGTGTGGAGTTGTAACTCTTGGATATAAACCAGATGGAAAGATAAATAGAAAGTCAGTTTATGGGCATTCACAAGCTGAAGTTTTAGAGAAAATGAGCGTGCTAAAACATAGACTTGTAACAGGTCCACAAGTATCTTCAACAACTGCTTTGGTTGGCGAAACAATGAAAAATTGGTTAAGAATTTTCAAAAAGCCAATGGTGTCATCTCGCACATTTGAAAGCAACATTAGAACATTTAAAAATCACATTCTTCCAGCGATTGGAAATATGAAAATAAATGAAGTTAACACAAACATTGTTCAAGCGATTTTGACCAAATCTTTGCAAGACCACAAAGGAAGGTCAAACACACCAAAGAGAATAAAGTTTTTGTTAAATCAATTTTATGAACACTTAATTGAGCAAGGACTTGCCTATGATAATCCTACCCTAAAATGTAAAGTGAGCAATAGATATAAAAAGACATATATGGATAGCAAAGGTCAACACAAAAACAATGAAAACTACAAAGCAATTCCTGTTGCTGAAAGAGCAAGATTTATTCGTGCACTTGATGATGGCCCAGATATTATTAAACCGCTTTCGCTTGTTATGATGTTGGCTTCACTTCGTATTGGCGAAGCACTAGCTTTAAAATGGGAAAACATAGATTTTGAAAAAGGTGCTTTGTTTGTTGAACAAGGTTTAACCGAAGATGTTGAATTTGATAACGAACTTAACATCGTTGGCAGAAAAAATATTATTTCAAGCACTAAAACAACTTGCAGTAAACGAGCGATAAAAATGCCACAACTAGTAATTGATGCTTTGCTACAATGGCGAAAAATACAATGGTGCAAAGAACAAGTTAAAGGCAAAACCTTAACAAAGTCCACAAACCTTGTGTTTTGCAACGATGATGGCTCGATACGCAGTTATGATGCAACTCGTCGAGTATTTGATAGGTTTGCCAAGAAACACGGTTTTAGGCAAGAATTTGGGCTTCATTGCCACATGCTAAGACAAACATTCTCAAACATGCAAATTGAGAATAAAAGAAATATTAAAGATGTTCAGCATTTGCTTGGACATAAAGACGCAAAGACTACCCAATTGCACTATAACTCAGTAATCGACCAAGAACTCGACTACGAAGGTGCAGAATTATTGGATAGTCTTTTTAATGACACAACTCTCTATGATGGTGAAGAACATATCAAAAAAGATGTTCCTGCCTATCACATAGACAACAATACCTTTAATGAAGAAAAACTGAAAACTTATGAAGAAATGACCGATGATGAACTTGACCGACAATATGAAGAACTTAAACGCCAACGAGAAGAACGAAGAAAGCGTAGAAAAGAAAAAGATTTCGAGATGTAATTGTAGAAAAATATTTTTAATATGTTATAATGTAGGTGAGGTTGAATTATGGAAGAGTTAAAAAATTTAAACAAAATATGTACAAGCAGGAAACGAGGAATTTATAAACAGTGGATATATAAAAAAGAGGATTTTATGAAGGTTTGTGATTATATGCAGAAAATAAATTACTCGATTCAAGACTTAAATAATTTAAAAAATGATTTAACCACATTTCATCCTAAAAATGTTATATATTCGATTGTTCTTGTTGATTGGATAGTTGAAGCATTTTATAAAATATATAATTCAATAAATAATCAGATTATAGAAAAATTTGTATATAGTGATGAAGAATTATTTATTAAAGCAACTAAATATTTTAGAGCAATAAGGTCATTTATCGTTGCTCATCCTCTATCAACAACAAGACATGATTCGTTTGGGTTTGACGGAAATTATATTTGTGTTGATATAAGAAATAATAATGGGATATTGAAGTTTAAAGGCGAAAGATTTTATTACTTATTAGACTATAATGGTTTAGAAACAAAATACAATGAAAAATGTGATTTTTATTTGTTTTGTTATTCAGATAAAGATGATAATATGAGGTTCTTTAGAATTATAGGGTGTAATTTTGATGATATATATAAAACAGCAAGAATTTATATAGATAAACTTTATTCTTTAGATAAGTTTTTATCTAAGCAGAAAAAGATTATATATAGTAAGGAGAATAAAGATGGATAAAAACAATAGTTTTAATAAGTTTGTTTCGTCTTTAAAAAAATATCCAACTAATGAAGTAGCAAAATTATTTAGTAAATATGAACGAGATTGTTATAAAGATTCAGAAAAAGGCATATTAACAGAAAAAGAATTCGATTATAAGTTTTATAAACAAAAAATATATATTAAACCTTGGCTATTTCCAGAAATCATTTATTATAGCACATCTAATAATGACCATCGGAACGGTACCATTGTAGAAGATGATGCATGGGATATTTATGGTTTATATCAAAATTATGATATGGATAAAGAAGATAATCATATTAAAAAATCAAATACGGATGAAAACATGGTATTTACTTATATTCTTTATGGAATTGCCCAACAACAATTTATATATCAAAAGTCTCATAGGTATATAAATCGTTTTAGTCGAAACTATCATTTATTGAAAGATATAGAAATAGATGGTGAATCATTGTCTACAATAGTAAAAGAAAAATTTTCCATATCATTAAAGAAATATGTTGAGATGTTGACATTAATAACAATATTAAGCATGAAAAATGTTGTTATCAATACTGAACAAATATTATCCATTGTAAAAGATAAAGACCTATATTTAGATATTATCGATTATTTGTCGGTTGACTACTATGAATGCAGAAATACAAAATTAAAACAAGATGTTTTTAAAGTAAAACCTATTTTACATTCCCAGATGGATGAATATATTGTGCCTAGTTTTTGTCTTATGATGTATAATTTGGGAGATAACTTATATTGGTTACTTAAAGATAAATTTTCCAAAGGAAATAAATTTGTAGTTAAATTTGGCGAGATTTTTGAAAATTATGTTTACGAAGTCTTACTAAAACATTTTTCTGAAAAAGTTGTTAGAATTCCTCGAGTAGAAGGCAAAAAAAGTGCTGATTTTTACATTGAAAGCGATAAGTTTGTGTATTTAATTGAAGTAAAAAGTGGTGTTGCAAAATTAGATAGTAAAACTGCCGTTTTAAATCAAAAATCGTTAGATGATTTTATAAAAAACAATGTTACTGATGCAATACTTCAAATTGATGCTTCTGCACAAAAATTTAAAAACAAGAGGATAGTACCAATAGTGGCAAATTTTGATGTTTTATTTACAGAAGATTCTTTATTGCACAATATTGAGAATTTGTGTTGTGTTAAGAATTTTAATATAAAAGAAACTATTTTATTAGGAATTGATGATTTTGAAAATTTTCTTTATACATATAAGAATCTTGAAAAGATTGATAAACTAATTGAAGATGTTTTAAAAGATAAAAATTTATTGGGAGGAGTAAAAATATATAAATTGTTAGAGAATGTTAGAGGACATAAAAATTATTATTTCAAAGATGTTTTTAATATAAATAAGAATATATTAAATCAAAAGACTGATTAATTTCAGTCTTTTTTCTTGTAAAAGTTAATGATTTTTGTGAAATAAATGTAGTACTACAAATTTGACAACAAACAGGGTGATTTTAGGTGGTTTTTGAGGGGTTTAGATAAATAATTTTTTGAGTTGGAACTTTGAGCAAGATTTGAGAGTGAATTTTAATGAAAATTGTTGTCAATTGTTGTCAAAAATGCAAAATAGTTCGAATCTATCCCAGGAATTGAACAATGAAAAAACCCTTATAAAATAAGGGTTTTCTATGGAGCTGATGACGGGAATCGGACCCGTGACCCCCACCTTACCAACTTAAAAATATTTTTGAAAAACTATAGCCCTATCTCCCCACAATCGCCTAAAATACTAGCAAAATCGCTAGTATTTTTCTTATTAGGTACATAACCATTTCAAACCTATGTACCTACATGTACCTACACGCACTTTTTTCAACATTTTTGGCTTTTTAAACCTGTCTAAAATCGCCTAAAAATATCTAATACTTTGCGAGTTAAATTTGATTGCAACGGATATGGACATATTAAAAAAATTATGTTATAATTGTCTTGCAAATGGATTGGCTATGAAATTTATTTGCTCCCTGATTGGTAAATTATTTATCAATCCCCCTCCAATTCAAACTTCAAGGAGGTAAAAAAATATGTTTGAATATGTACCGAAAAGTGAATATCAACCTTTTAAGTTGGAGGTTGATGAAATTTTGAAATCTATTCAAAGAGATTTGAGAGAAAATGGAATTTTAACTTTTCAATTCAACTTAATTGGAAGTGCTAAAAGAAAATTGATTACAAGAGTAGAAAATGGTAATCAAGGCTTTGACTTGGATTATAATATTGTAATTCAAAAAGTTTTTAACAATAGATATAATAATGCAAAATTACTGAAACAAAAGTTTATTGATTTATTTAATAAATATTTTGATGATAGTTATGATTACTCCGAAGATTCAACTTCTGTAATAACAATAAAAAAACTAAATGCACAGAGAAATAAAGTTCTTTGTAGTGTTGATTTTGCGATAGTTAATTACTATGAAGATGAAGAAGGTATGGAAAGACAAGAGTATATTAGATTTGATAAAAATACTGGTAATTACTCGTGGGCTTTAAGAAAAGTTGCAACAAATCATAGACATGTTGAAGACTTAATTAAAGAAAAGAATTTGTGGGAAGATGTAAAAGACTTATATCTTAAAAACAAAAGCAAAGAACCAAAAAAGAAATCAAGAATTGTTTATTATCAAACTCTTGAAACAATTTATCGTAGAAACTTCCAATAAAAAGTAGCACCAGAATTTTTCTGGTGTTATTTTATTTGTAATAGTAAAAAATAATCGTTGTTTATATCGTTGCAATGATATAAAATTTGTTAAAATTGGTCAGTTTGTATTATTAAGATGTAGAAATTGATTCTTAGATATTTATATTCCCTCCAGAAAATGCACTTTTTCTGCATTATTTGGAGAAAATATCGTGAAATTGGTTGATTTTCTCCAGATAATATTATATAATTGCATTATCTGGAGGGAATATATGATAGTCACAACTCAACAATTAAAAGAACAATATGCTAATTATTCAAATCCAATAGCAAAAATAAATAGAGATGTAATACAAGGAAAATTATTTCATTTGGTTAAAGGAATTTATGAAACCAATCCAAATACTAATGGTTCAAGGCTTGCACAATTTATTTATGGGCCATCCTATTTATCCTTTGATTATGTTCTGTATCAGCAAGGATTAATTCCCGAAGCGGTTTACAACACATTTACATGTGCAACCTACAATAAGAAAAAAATTAAGACATATACAAATCGTTTTGGAACTTTTATTTATAGAGATGTTCCTAAAGCGGTATTTAGTTTGGGAGTCCTTGCTTTTCAAGATAAAGAATATTCATATCAAATGGCAACAGCAGAAAAAGCGCTTTGCGATAAACTTTATACTATATCTCCCGTGAAAACTATTAAAGATTTAGAAAGATTGCTATTTGAAGATTTAAGAATAGATGAAGACAAGTTTAACGAATTAAACAAGCAAGACATTTTAAAACTTGCGCCACTATATCACTCAACAAACTTAAATTTACTTGCAAAATTTATTAAAGGAGAAAAGTAAAATGCAACAAGTAATAAGCCAGATGTTATCAAAATATCAAATTAACAATATCGAAGATAAAAAGAATGCCATAAAAGAGATTGTCCAAGAAATCGTTCTTTGTGGACTATCTCGTGGTGGATTTTTTAAAGAAGCAGCATTTTATGGTGGAACTGCACTAAGAATATTTTATGGATTGGATAGATTTAGTGAAGATTTAGATTTTTCATTAATAACACAAAATCCAGATTTTGATTTAACCAAATATTTTCCATATATTGAAAACGAAACAAAATCACTTGGCTTAAATTTCAATGTGACAGAGAAAATTAAATCTGTTGATTCCAATATAAAATCTGCTTTCTTAAAGGGTAACACCAAAGAACATATTTTATCTTTCTATGAAGATAGTGAAGATTCTAAATTTATCAATAAAGAAGAAGCAATACGAATTAAGTTTGAAGTGGACATTAACCCACCAACTGGGGCAACTTATGAAACTAAATTTGGACTGTTGCCTTCTCCTTATCAAGTAAGATTATATGATTTGCAATCATTATTTGCAGGTAAAATTCATGCTTGCCTTTGCAGGAATTGGAAATCAAGAGTGAAAGGTAGAGATTTTTATGATTATATTTTCTTTTTGTCAATCGGTGCAAAAGTGAATTTGGAAAATTTGAAAGCAAAGTTGGTTCAGTCAAAGTTTATAAATGAAGATTATGATTTAACTATTGATAATCTAAAAGCATTACTAAACAAAAGGTTTGAAAATCTAGATATAGAACAAGCAAAACAAGATGTATTGCCTTTCATAAAAGACAAAACAAAACTTGATTTGTGGAGTAAAGAATTTTTTATTGAGATAACAAAAAAATTACAGTCAGTTTAAAAATAGAGGTTGTAATGAAATCTACGAGCCAAATAAAACAATAGTTTATGGGAACTGGCATTGCTCGGCACTTTGGCACGAGCAATGCCCAGACAAATACGAAGAATTTGGCGACCACGCAAACTTTGAACCATTTATAACCGACAAAATGATAGCGCTAGACACTTGCACCGCCTACACAAAGAGAGTCAATGTGGTGGTGGAAGATTAAAATAATAAGGAGAAAATTATGGAAAAAGGCACATTGTTGTTAGATAATTCACCTGCAATATCTACAGATTACGATGAAGATGCAAAAATTTTAAATCAACAAATAGAAAATGAAAATATTAAAAATGTAGCAATAGTTGCAAAGTTGGGCGCAGGTAAAAGCAGTGTCATTGAAACCTATTTAGATAGATTTAGAACAAAAAAGAAGATTGATAAAAATGAATATAAAAACCCAGAAGGTAAACTAGATAAAAAAACATATAAGATAGCAAAAAAGAAATTAAAGGAACATAATAAAAAAGTTAAAAAGCATAATTATGTAAAACTTTCATTATCTACTTTTAATGGGAAGGATTATAAGGAGGAAGAAATTGAAAGAAGTATTCTTCAACAATTGCTTTATAGTCAAAATAAAGAAAAATTGCCGAATTCAAAAATTGAAAGGACAAATAGACCATCATTCTGGAAAACATTTATTTTTGCTAGCGTATTAACTATCTTTATAGCATCTTCAATTTTGTTCGGAACAGAATTGTCTACTATAAAAGTATTTGAAAAAGCAACTTGGACTAAATATTTATTTTTAGGATTGATGATTGCTTCTTTTGGATATATCCTTTTTCATTGTATTTATTACAAATCGTTTAAGAGAATAAAATATAAAGATTTTGAATTAGAAACCAAAAATGATGGAGATTCTGGTTCTATTATCAACAAATTGATTGATGAAATTTTATATTTTTTTGAATGCGTAAATATAGATTTGGTTATATTTGAAGATTTAGACAGGCTACCTTCTACTGATATTTTTGTTAAATTGAGAGAGTTGAATACAATTATAAATAATTCAAGTAATAAAAAATGTAAAAAAATAACATTTTTGTATGCTGTAAAAAGTGAAGTTATCCAAGATGAAGAACAAAGAGCTAAATTTTTTGATTTTATATTATCAATTGTTCCAATAGTTAATCCAACTACCACAGAAGAAAAAATAAGAGAAATAATAGACGAGCGAAAATCTAAAAATAAAACTATAACTTTATCAGATGAATATATAAAAGATATTTCATTGTATATTCCAGATATGAGAATATTAAAGAATACATTTAATGATTATTTTATTACTAAAAACAGAATTGTGAACGAAAATAATAAGCATAGAATAAGTAATGAAAAACTTTTTACATTGTCGTTATATCGTAATATATTCCCTAGTGAATATGCGAAATTAGAAAAAAATGAAGGAGTCCTTCCAATCTTATTAAATAAAAAGATATTAGTTGAATCTATCACGGATAAACTAGACGAAGAGAATAGAATGTATGAAGAAAAAATAGAACACATTAAAAACGAAAGTTGTCAAAAATTTAATGAGTTAAAATATATGCTAAATGGTATATTACTAACAGCAACTCCTAGAAATGGATATTCATGTATAGCAGTTAATTCAATAACAACATTTAAAGATTTGGATTTTAATAATCTTTATCATCCAAATTATTCAAATTATACATCGTATCGTGCTGATATAAGTCCACAAATAAGAAGCGTTATAGAAGAAATAAACTTTTATCAAAGAGAACAAAATATAAAGGGAATTACAGAAAATAAAATTGAAAAGTTGTTACAACAGATTGAATCAAACAAAAAGGAAAAACAGAGAATAAATAATCTAACATTTGCAGAATTAACTGATTGTGTGGGGCTGGAAAAAATTTTTAATAACAAACACATTGATGAAAAAAAAGATTTTAACAATGATGATTATGATAAAAAATTGTTAAATTTTTTAAAATTTATTATAAAAAATAAATATGTTGATGACAAATATTCTGAATACACTCATAATCTAAGTTCTTCAATAATTTCACAAGGAGACATTGAATTTATTAAGAAGGTTCAAAACGGAACAAATGATTTTTATTATGGTATTGAAAATGTTGAAGAAGTTATTAAAAGATTAAAAAGAGAAGATTTTAAGGCAAGTTCTGCCATTAATAAAACAATATTACAAAATTTGGATAAAATAAAAGACTCCACAAAAAGAAGTAATTTATTTAAAACTCTTACGAGCTCATCTAATAATTCGTGGGGATATGTTGTAGATTCTTTTACAGAATGTGAAGATGAAGACATTTCAAACTTAGTTAAATTTTTAATTGAGGATGTCACAATATGTCAAAAGGTAATAAATAGCAATTTGCCGGAGAGAAAAAAATATAACATTATTAATACCATCGTAAGATTAGATGTTAACATTAAGAATTATAATTTAGATAATTGTCTAACATCTTATTTAGAAGAACAACAAAATATTGCATTGCTATTAACAAACTTAGATTTAGAAAAAATTTATGACATTTTTGATAGTCTACAGCCCAAATTTTTGTATTTAACTAATGAACTATGTACAAAAGAGCAAATAGATTATATTGTCACAAATAATCTTTATAAATTAACATTTAATAATCTGGAGTTTTTACTAGAATTCACAAGTGAATTTGATAACACATTGTTTACTTCTGATACTTTTGATTATATTTCAAGTAAAAATGATAAAGTTTCTGAGTACATAAATCAAAACATGAATGAGTTTGTAAGTAATATTTTATTGAATGATGCAATTGTCAATAGTAAAGAAAACTCTATATTTGCACATAAGCTTATTGAAAATGCCAATATTGATATTGAAAATAAGATAAAATTAATAGTAAAATTTGATATAGAAGTAAAAGATATAAGTTTGATCGACGATGAACTATTTGAAAAAATATTAGAATTTAATAGAATGATTCCGTCATGGAGAAATTTACAATGTGTATATAATAAAAAAGATATACCAGAAGTTTTTCTTAATTATATCATAAATAATTTAGGCAAAATTGAACAAATTAAAATTGACGATGATAATAAAAAATTTATCCTTGATTTGATGAATTCGGATTATTTTGATGCACATAATTATAAATGTTTGGCAAATAAAATTGATAATCAATTAGTTTTAAGCGAAATTAACTCAGAAAATAATAAGATTATATTGATTCAGTTGGGAAAATTTGATTACGATTCTTCAGTATTTAATAGTTTAAAAGAATTTCCTAGCGCTCTAAATGCATATTTAAACTGTTTTGGAGTTAAAATTGAACAAGATTTTACTAACTTTTTTACTACTGATATAACAACTGAATGTTTAAATGGTATATTATTATCAAAAGATATAAAAAACACTTTAAAACAAAAATTAATTACACAATTTTCTAAAAAAATAAAAATAGTAGGATTTGAACAAGAATATGCAGAATTGTTTATAATCAACAAATTTAAATTAAACAACACCATTTTATTCCAATTTACAGATTGTAATGTTGACAAATATTCACTTATAGCATTAACAGAATTCGATTATTCTGATACAAATGCAACAACAAATATAAAAAGATTATTATCTTCTTGTGATAATTTATTTGAAGAATTGTTTAACAATAAAAAAGAGTTTAAAATAGAAAATACAAGTATAAATAATTTATGGATTCATAAAATTGAAGGTTTTAACATTTTAAAAGTTACCAGATATGGTAAAAATATAACACTTAAAGCTGTATAAATAATAAACATATAAAAAGCACTAGATGGAGCTAGTGCTTTTTGCTAGATATAAATTATCGGTTTGTTTTGTTTTTGAGCATATTTTAGAGTGCGATAAGCTCCGCTTTTATAGGTTTCTTCTATGTGACAAACGAGAATGTTGCAGTGGTCGATTATCCATTCGTTTCTTTTTGTGATTTTTTGTTTGTAATGCAATTCTTCTATCTCTGGAAGTA
>ERZ1643251.2238-NODE-2238-length-20012-cov-29.772611_pt1 | contig 20012 bp, 19 predicted proteins | sample MGYA00579261_ERZ1643251 | MGnify/ENA primary metagenome ERZ1643251 (study PRJEB29033, sample SAMEA4952267) | chicken gut metagenome | biome: Broiler Chicken; feature: Gastrointestinal Tract; material: Caecum | place: Ireland | collected 2018 | study: Broiler... | reverse complement strand
AATGAAAATAAAATTTCAAATTATCATTTTTTTACACTACTTTTTCAGTAGCCTCCCATTAGTCGTGGCTTTTTCTAACTAGCGAGCTTCTCTATTAGATCTAGAGCTTCTTTCGCTTTTTTCATTTCTAGAATTTCTAGATTCGCTTTTAGAATTTCTACAATTCTTATTATTTCTAGAGTTTTTATTTTCTCTATTATTTTTCATGTTCTTTTACCTCCCACTATTATTATGGTTTAAATAAGATTTAACATTCATATAATTAAGTGGTGATTATATGGAAATTATTGGTGCTTTACTAGTTTCTACCATAGCGGGATTATCCACTATGTTAGGAGCCTTAGTAATATTTTTTAAATTTAAAGAAGAAAACGTAAACAAATTTATCACTGCATCTCTAGCTTTTTCCTTAGCTATAATGATTGGTATAAGCATAACTGATTTAATACCAGAATCGACATACATATTACTTCTAAATTATGGAATAGGGAAGGGAATACTATATTCTGCGATAACTTTTATATTGGGTATTATATTAGTAATATATTTACATAGATTAATGGATAAAACAGAGCAAAAAAATGACTTATATAAATTAGGAATATTAAATATGTTAGCATTAATTCTTCATAACTTTCCAGAAGGAATAGCCACTTTTATGAGTTCTTATAAAGATATGGAATTAGGAATTAAACTAGCGATAGCTATAGCTTTTCATAATATCCCCGAAGGAATTTCTATCGCTGTTCCTATATATTATGCTACAAAATCAAAAAAGAATGCCCTAGTAAAAACATTCTTATCTGGTATAGCAGAACCCATTGGGGCACTACTAGCCTATATATTCTTAAGTAAATATATAACAGATAGTCTAATAAGCATGATTCTTCTTTTAGTAGGAGGAATTATGATAACTCTAGCTATTGAAGTAATATTCCCTAAAGCAAAGAAATATAACTTAAATAAATATTTATATCTAGGATTAATTATTGGTACAGTACTAATATTATTTAATTACTTTTGTTTTTAGTATTGAATTTTATTAAATAATAAAATATAATATCCCTTAACAAAGAGAGTTGGTTGTATAATGAAAAAAATAATAACTTTTTTAGAAGATTATAAAGTTATATTCTCCATTATTTCTTTACTAGTATTAATTGGTATTGCGGAATTTATAAGCTATATAAGAGAAAGTGCTTATTACAGTTATTTCAATATTCCACAATCCCTTATAAAAACGGGAGGTAATGGAAATCTATTTTCAACAATTGTTACTCTATTTATTCTGATATTTTTTATAGCAGAAATATATATCTTTTATTATTTCATAGTTCTTTTCTATAATAATAGAAAAAACTTTAAAGAAAAATACTCATTTCCAAAAAGAATAACAATAATAGCTGCAACTCTAATATTGGCAATTTTAGGTTTCGCTCTAGTAAATAGCACATTTGTATTTTATTTTACAAAAGAATTTAAATATGACTTATTATTAGCAACATTTTGCTTTTTATTATCAATTTTAGCTATAAGCATTAAAATTTCCATAATATATATGAAAAATCTCTTTGAAGAGAGTAGGGAAGTAGTAGATAAAAGATGGGATTTTGCATTAATAATTTTATTGTTAGCTGCTTTTTGTGTTCTCATGATAAATCAAATAAATGAATCAGGATTAGAGAACGCCAAAAATAAAAAAGAATTTCTTATAAATAATAACGTAGATAAAGTTATATTATATAATGATAATAATATATTAATTATGGCTGATTATGAAATTAACAAAGAAAATAATTCGATTATAATATATGTAGATGAATTAGAAAAAATAAGTAATGATAATATAACTTTTACTATAAAAACATTTGATGAGGTAACAATAAAACGTTAACTCATTTTATTTCAGAGAACAAAGTTAACATAATATATATTTAGCGAACCAATAAATTGGACTAAAATTGATCATTAAATCTTTAACCTAAATTACCATATCAACCAATATCCATCTAAATTAAGTTTAATCTAACGTAAAACCAATATAAAAAACACACAAATAAACTTTATAAGCAAATTATAAATTTTTAAATCATTTTATAACTAAAATAGAAATAAATTTATAACCTTATCTAATTATAAAAATAAGGTTAAATACACGTGCGTATATCCTTATTTAATAAATATAATAAGGTTATATAATAAATATAATTTTAAAATTAAAAAAGAACTTATAATGAAATAAGCTCTTACTTTAAATTACTAGAATACCAATAATAATTACCATCTGAATCTTTTTTAAATATATGTTCATATACAGCAGCGTGTTCTTGAACAAAAGTAGAGTCAATTTCTATATTATCATTATCTTCTAAAGCCTCTGTACAAGAGCTAATCTCCCCTTCAGAACTATTTGAAGAGTAACAAGTGTTATCAGAAATCCTTAAATAGTAATCATAAATAACAATATCCCCATTCATTTTTTCAACTGCTTTTTGAAGTAGGCGATAAATAGTTGCTTCTGGTGCTAAAGAAACAACAAATGTCTCAGCATCACCACAGTAATAACTATCCCCTTCTAAATAACAAGCTTGATTTCCATTGATATAAAATGACTCATCAAGAGGCATATCTTCTCCGTAAATAGTCTTATATGAGTTAACTAATTCATCTTTTGCAAAGACCTGATAACTACAAACATCCTCTCCATCTTCTGCTGCAAATCTTATCCCCTCTCCTACTTCACAGATAGAAATATCACTATCATTAGTTGTAGTAACATCTGCACTTTCTTTTTGAATAATATCTGCATTTAATTTATAAAAAGACATACATAGCTTAGTTTCATTAGAAAGGGCATCATAGGTAACTTCCTCACCAGTATACTGATTTAATCCACCACAACGGTTAACATCACCAAGATAAGAATACAAATTTGTGATTTGTTCACTTTCTAAATCTAGTGTTTTTTCACCAATAAAAACCGCTAAAAGTAAAACCCCAACAACAATAATAACCGCTATAACAAATACTACATTCTTTTTCATTTTATACTTTTCTCGTTTCTATTTCAGCAATTTTTTCTAATACTTCTGCAGCATTCGCCTCAGTCATTTGATCATATCCAAGTTCTCTTAAGGCTTGAATTTTAATAGTATTTAATTGTTGTGTACGACTTAATTTTTCTTCATTTTTTTGTTCTATTTCTTGAACAAAACGTTTATGACTCTCTTTTAATTTACTACGACTCGCTCCCCCATTATTATACAAAGTCAAAGCCGAATAAAGTATACCTTCAAAAATAAATTGTTTATCTTCATTAAAAGCATATTCATCAGGACTAATAAATCCTGTAGTCTTAGACATATATCCAAGAATATATTTAATCTCTGGAACATTATCAATAGATTGTAACATATGATATAAATAACTAACTACATGAAAATTTTCTTCCTTCTTATTTTCATCTAATAGTTTCTCTTTTAATAAATAATTAATATCAGCTAGTAAGGTTTGACTCTCTTTATCTAATCCTTTCATATCAAAATAATTATCCATATCACTAGTATTTTTAACTCCTTGATTAAGTCTATTTTCAACAGCCATTAAATAATCAGTAGTAATTTTAATTCCACTAATCGCCCTTTCACTACCATCTTCAATATCAAGAAGTTTTAGTAGTAAGATCTTCTTTTCCTTTGGCCACTTATTTAAATCATCTAATTCTAAATAATTATAAACCATTTGTCTTGAAACATTTAAATACTTAGCAAGTCTTACTTTTGAAATACCTAACTCTTGTAATAATTCATTTAAACTATTCATATAATGATTCTCCTTTTTACTTTACACATTAATTATAAATTACTTAACACTTAAATGTCAAGTAGTAGTTAACTTGCTTAAGATAAATACCACAGTTTTTCACCGTTTTTATATACATCTTTAATAAAACCACAACCTAAACATTCATCATTAAAATAAAATACACAAGCCTGTCCTGGAGTAACACTTTTAGCAAGAGTAGGATATTTTATTTTTATTTCTTCTTTAGTAACACTTAGAACTTCTATAGGAATTTCTTCTCCTCTATAACGAAATTTAGCTGTTAACTTTTCAGGGAGTTCTTCTAATAAATTAATATTATCAAGTGTACAAGCATCACTATATAAATACTTACTATCTCCAAAAGCTACATATAATATATTTTTTTCGACATTTTTACCACAAACATAATGCCTAAGTTCACTACCACTTAAGCCAACACCCCTTCTCTGACCAATTGTATAATTCATAAGACCAGTATGTTTACCGATAACCTCTTTAGTTTCTACATCAATTATATCTCCAGGATTAGGTTTTAAGTAGTTTCGAATAAATTCTTGATAATGTCTTTCACCAATAAAACAAATTCCCGTAGAATCCTTCTTTTTGGCTACATTTAAGCCTGCTTCTACCGCTATTTTTCTCACCTCAGGTTTAGTATAATCCCCCAAAGGAAATAAAACATCTTGAAGTTGCTCTTTAGTAATATCGGCCAAAAAATAAGTTTGATCTTTATTTTGATCTAATGCTTTATATAATTTAGCATTATTTACTTTAGCATAATGTCCAGTAGCAATGTAATCCGCTCCCAATTTTTTAGCTTCTTTTTTAAATAAATCAAATTTAATAAACTTATTACAAAGCATATCAGGATTAGGAGTTCTTCCCCTCTTTAATTCTTCTAAAAAATAAGTAAAAACATAATCCCAATATTCCTTAATAAAATCTACTCGATGTAAAGGAATATCAAGTATTCTACAAGCTTCTAAAGCATCATTATAATCTTGCTCTTGAGGACAAATAGACTCATTTAAAGTAGGATTGCCCAAATAATCATGATTAAGTGTAGCATCCCAGTTTCTCATAAAAAGTCCTTCTACTTCATAACCTTGTCTTTTTAAAAGTAGTGCTGCTACTGCTGAATCTACTCCTCCACTAATTCCTACAATTACTTTCTTCATAAAACATCACAAAAATATTATATCATGACTTCTTCTTTAAGTCTATGAGCTTATGATAAAGCATAACCATTGTAAAATATGATTACCTAAAAAGTAAAGAAACACATCATAAAGCAAAATAACAGTCACACTAATAAAAATAACTCGATACTGTTTAGAAAAAGTAAAAGTATTTTCACTACTCTTATTAAATAAAGTATGTTTAATAATAAAATAAATATTTTTAAAAATTAGAAATAAAGAAACTAAGAAAATACCTTTGATAATTAAATTATAAAATATTCCAAAAACAATTCCCAATACTCCAAAAGCCTGAAAAAAGCAAAAAAAAGAAAAGCAAATACAAATAAGTTCCCAAAGAAAATATAGAGGAAATAAGACAAGCCCAATTATCATAATAGAACTAGTAATAAGAACAGATAACACCAAAAAATGAATAAACAACAAATTAACAGAGTGATCTTCTAAATTTCCTTCTATATTAATAATGTTATCTAAAAACAAAGAAGAATCTAGCTTTTGATAGAGCAAAAAGCCCATAAGAAAACTAAAAAGTATTAAAAAAGCCAATATTTGTTTATGTTTTTTACTCAAATTTAAGCTTGTCCCAAATAGTTTCATTATCTTCACCAATAAATTATATTGAAAAAATTAGAAAAATATGATAAATTATATAGAGATAAATAAAACGGAGGATTATTATGAGTAAAAGAGCAAGAAAAATATTTGCTTGGTGTATGTTAATAGCCATGATCGCTTCTGTTGCTGCAACAGTAATATCATATGCCATTTATAGTTAAATAAGGTAGTTCTGAAAAATTTTAAATAATAACTAATTTTATTTTATATTTTTTAATAGGAGTGTAGGTTTTCTTTTCAGAACTACGCTTTTATTTTAATATGGAGAGTAAAAAAATGCAAGAAAAAGCGTTCGACAAAATTCGACGCTTATTTCTTTATACTTTCGACAATCAAAATATCTAGTAATTCTGAATAAGAAATGCCACTAGCCTCCCATAATTTGGGATACATACTAATTGTTGTAAAGCCAGGAATAGTATTAATCTCATTTAAAATCACTTGGTGATCAGGAGTAAGAAAAAAATCAACTCTACTTAATCCATGCAAATTAAGAATTTTAAAAGCTTGCATAGCAACTTTTCTAATCTTTTCTTCATCTTCTAAAGAAATATCTGCTGGAATTACTGTTTTACTTTCTTGATTATGATATTTAGCATCAAAACTATAGAATTCATCTCCAGCAAGTACTTCACCAACTCTAGATGCTAGAACCTCGCCATTATTTTCCAATATAGCACACTCTAGTTCTCTTCCTAAAATTGCTTCTTCAATAAGAACTCTCTCATCAATTTTAAGCGCCTCAATCAAAGCCTGTTCTAAAAAAGCATCCTGCTTAACCTTAATAACACCAATTGAAGAACCACTATTTGCTGGTTTAACAAATACAGGATAATGTATTTTCTTCTTAATATTTTCTAAAAAGAGTGGCCAAGAAAAAGATATTCCCTTCATAATATATTCATCATGATATTTAGTAAATGATATATATTTTGCTGTTGAAATATTATTTCTCTCTAATATATCTTTTGTATAAATTTTATCCATCGTAATCATACTTGCAACAGGTTTGTTTCCAACATAAGGAATACCAAAAAAATCAAAAATGCTAGCTAAAATTCCATCTTCTCCATTTTTACCATGAACCATCATAAAAACACAATTAAAAGTCTTTAAAAAAGAAATCGGATCATCTATTTTCTTTAAATGAGTAAGCTCATCACCAACATTTAATAGCTGAATACTTTCTATATTCTCACCCCAAATATAAAACCGATTTTCCCTATCCAAATAAACAGGAGTAATATCATATTTCTCCTTATCTAAATTCATAATCACGGATGTAGCTGATGCTATAGAAACATCGTGTTCATTAGATGAACCACCAAATAAAACTGCTAACCTCATAAATTCCTCCTCAAAAAATTCTATGTTTAACCCTTATTTTTTATATCATCTAAAAAAGGTTTAAAAGCGCTAGGTATAGCATATATTCCTTCTATTTCTCCTAATGTAGCCCAACAAAGAGAATCTATGATTCGATTTAATTCTACATAATAAGCTTTCATATACCATATTTGATGAGTAAATACATGTTTATTTGTAATTCCTTCTATAACTGAAAAATAAGAAATTTTCTGTGCTTTTAACCACTTTTTAACATCATTTAAATTCAATTCGCCTTCAACATTAGGAAATTCCCACAAAGAAGATAATAGATGTCCTTCATCTCTCTTTCGAATTGCATACTTTTCTTGAAAATGAAACAAAAATACCGTATTAAACAACTCTTTTTTCTTCTTCTTATCCTCCTTTATAGGAAATTTATCCCAAGAATGATGAACATAAGCTTTACAAACTGAATTTAAAGGACAAATTTCACATTTTGGAATTCCCTTAGGAATACAAATAACTTCACCAAGTTCCATAAAAGCTTCATTAAAATCACCCGTCATAAGAGGCATAATTTGTTCTAATTCATGACGAATACTCTTTTTTGTAGCAGGCTCATCAACACATCTCTCATCTTCTGTTAATCGACTAACGATACGCAAAATATTTCCATCAATAACAGGAGTTGCTTCATTAAAACAAATAGAAGCTATAGCTGATGCAGTATACTCACCTATACCAGGAAGTTTAAGAATTTCTTCATAAGTTGAAGGAAAAATACCACAATAGTCCTTCATTATCATTTGGGCTGCTTTTTTTAGATTTTTAGCACGATTATAATACCCTAATCCTTCCCATAACTTGAGTAACTCATCCAAAGGAACATTTGCTAAAGTAGAAATATCAGGAATATTTTGAATAAAACGTTTATAATAAGGAATTACCGCCGCTGTTCTAGTCTGTTGTAACATAATTTCAGATACCCAAACAAAGTAAGGATCTTTTTTATCCCGCCATGGTAGTAATCTTTTATTATCTTGATACCAAGAAAGAAGTAAAAGACTAATTTCCTTCTTCATTTAAACTATCTACAATCTGAATAAAATTCATTCCATGACTAGCTTTTACTAACAAAACATCTCCAACCTGTATAAATCTTTTAAGAAAAAGGACAGCTTCTTCATTATTTATAAAATGAAAACTTGAACTTTCTAAAAATCCATTACTAATCGCTTCTTCATTTATATACATTGCCATATCTCCTACAGTAACCAAACAATCAATAGAATCATCTACAATTAAATGTCCAATATTACGATGTATTTCCTCTCCATAAAGGCCTAATTCTAAAATGTCTCCCAAAACAGCAATTTTTCTTCCATCAAACCTGCTCAAAACATCTAATGCAAATAATACAGAATCATAACTAGCATTATAAGTATCATCAATAATAGTAATATCTCCTCTATCCTTAATTTCCATTCGATGTTCTTCTGGTTTTATCATTTTTAAAGCATCAAGAATATCTTCCTCATTTACAAAAAGCAATTTCCCTACAATATAAGAAACTAAAGCATTATAGATAAAAGCTTTTCCAATAACAGGAATTTGAAATTTAAGATTACCTAAAGTAAAAGAACTTCCCCTTTTTGAATAACGAATATTAGAAGCTTGATAATTTGCCTCACTATCAATTCCAAAAGTAATAATTTCTCTATCTTCCTCCTGATTGACCCAATTTCCTAACATATCATTATCATAATTAACAATTATTGGTCCAGATAATCCTTCTAATATTTCTAATTTTGCCTTTAAAATATTTTCTCTACTTCCTAAATTTCCTATATGACTTGTACCAATATTAGTAATAACAGCAATAGTTGGTTTAGCAATATTAGTTAATGCTCGTATTTCTCCAAACTGATTCATTCCCATTTCTAAAACAATACATTCTTCTTTTTGATAATTTAAAAGCGTAAGAGAAAGACCTATCTTTGTATTAAGATTTCCTGCAGTCTTTAAAACATGATACTTTTTACTTAAAACATCCGCAATTAAATTTTTAGTACTAGTCTTACCAACACTACCAGTAACGGCAATAACAGGAACAGAAATACCCTCTCTTTTTTTAGTCGCTGCTTTAGTAATAAAATCTAAGGTATCATCCACTAAAATAATATTTTTATCAAGATATTTATCTCTATCATTTAAATCAAACTTTGATAAAATACAAGTTTTTGCCCCCTTTAAAAATGCATCTTGAAAAAACAAATTCCCATCAAAATTCTCTCCTACAAAAGCAACATAAGTATCTCCCTCTTTAATTGTTCTTGTATCTTTAGAAAAATTTTCTAATAAATCTTCATGATTACCCACAATTAACTTAGCATTACTTATTCCTAAAACATCTTTAATTTTCATTCGCTTCACCCTATCATTATTATATCATAATGAATACTAATTTTGTTCTTTAAATAAACTTTCATAAATTTCCCCATAATTTTTTACTAAATGAATATCCAACTTTTCTTTTATTTCTGAAGGGACTTCTTCTAAATCAAGCAAATTGGCATCAGGCACATAAACACACGTAATTCCATGATTATAAGCACCAATAATTTTCTCTTTTATTCCTCCAACTTTTAAAATATCTCCATTTAAAGATATTTCGCCCGTAAAAGCAATATTACTATCTACTTGCCGATTTAAAATTAAACTTAAAATACTAGTCGTAATGGCAACACCTGCACTAGGCCCATCTTTTTTTATCGCTGCCTCTAAAAAATGAATATGAATATCTTTAATATTAAAGTAAAAATCTTTTAGACCAAAACTCTTTTGCTGTGATTTAATGAAACTTAGAGCCACCGTAGTAGATTCTTCCATTACTTTACCAAGCATACCTGTAATAACAAATTCTCCCTTACCTTCATATATACAAGCTTCTACTGGTATAATTGCTCCACCACCATTACTAACTCCTAAAGCATTTACTTTACCAACACAAGTATGATCTACTTTTTCTAATGTATCATACTTAGGAATACCCAAATACTCTTTTAACCGTACTTTACTAATCTTTGTTCTTTCCCCGATTTTACCAAGTAAAACTAATTTACGAATTAATTTTTCTAAGCATCGATACAAATCTCTTACACCAGCTTCTTCTGTGTAAGCCGAAATTAAATAAAGTAACATTTCATCACTAATCGAAATAATCTTATTATTAATCTTATTTTCTTCCAAAATTCGAGGAATTAAATATTTTTTAGCAATATCTAACTTTTCATAATTTGTATAACTAGATAAATAAATAATTTCTAGCCGATCTCTTAAAGCAATAGGAATAGTATCAACATTATTAGCAGTTAAAATAAAGAATACATGAGACAAATCAAAAGCCTCTTCAATATAATTATCAACAAATTCTGTATTTTGCTCTTTATCTAAAATATCTAACAGTACACTAGCAGGATCATCTTTACTATTTACTGTAAGTTTATCAATTTCATCAATTAAGAACACAGGATTTTTACTACCACATTTTCTAAGCCCCTGAATAATTTTACCAGGACTAGAACCCATATAAGTTCTTCTATGCCCAATAAGTTCTGAAGAATCATTAAGTCCTCCTACACTAATCTTATAAAATTTCCGATTTAAAGCATAAGCAATATCTCTTGCCATACTAGTTTTACCAACTCCAGGAGGTCCTATCAAACAAATAATAGGACTTCTTATTTCCTCATTATTATTTTTTAAAGCAACATACTCTAAAATTCTTGTCTTTATTTCTTCCAAACCATAATGATTTAAATCTAATTTTTTCTGAACATCTTCTAAATGATTATTTTGGAAAGTTTCTTTATGCCATGGTAAATGTAATATCCAATCTAAATAATTACGAATCATCGCATTTTCTGGAGATAATTCATTCGTGTATTCAAGCTTTCTTATCTCATGCAACACTTTATCATGAACTTGTTTACTAAGGTTTAAAGCTTCTAACTCATCATAATAGGTATGGATACCATCTTTATCATCCCCAAGTTCCTGTTCCAGTATTTTTACTTTTTCTCTTAATATAAATTCTTTTTGACTTTGTTCTAAACTATTTTCTAACTCTTTTTCAATCTTTTCGTCTAACTTTAAAACTTCAATTTCTACTTTAATATCCTTAAGAAGATTCCGTGCTCGATACATCGCATTTATCTCTTCCACATATTCTAATCTCTTAACAAAAGGAAACGCAATAAAAGAGCAAATCGTATCAGTTAACAAATCTAAATTTTCAATTACTTTAATACTGTTTAAAATACTATTAGAAACATGTTTAGAAGAAGAAATATATTCTTCCACAACTTCTATTAACTTTTTAATTACAGCTTTCTCTTCCACTTCATCAAATTTAGGAAGCATAATATCTGTAACATTAGCTTCTAATATATCTTCATTCTCTTGATTATTTAGATAATCTAATACCTTTACTCTTTTAATTCCTTTTAAGGTAATACGTACATTTCCATTAGGAAGTTCAATTCTACTTTTAATTTTGCAGGTAACACCAACTAAAGGCAAATCGCTCACTTCTGGTGCTTCTTCTACTTGATTATGAGGGGTAATTACTAAAACACAACGATTAAAATCTTTAACAGCAAGTCTTGTAATCTCTTTGCTAAGATCATTATTAAGTTCAATTTTAACTTCCCCATTCGGAAGTAAGATTAATCCCTTAAGAAGCATAACTGGTAGTATTTGTTCCATAATCTCACTCCCATCAAAAAACTTATTTCATATTATAATGAATTAAACTTATTTTGTCTACTATATTTACACAAAAATTACACCAAAATATACCAATTTTATTTTTTAAAAGCTTTTGTAAATTTAGGCCATATACCAAGTTTATTATGAGTATGTTCTGGAAGCTGATAAATATCATGGCCAGGATATTCATTTCCTTCAACTAAAACTGGGCCTTTAGTAGAAAAACACACATCCCAACCAATATAACGCATTTCTGGAACCACTAAACTAGCCTTTTTCACCATTTCTATTGCTTCATCCCAATCTGGAAAAACAAAGCCTTTAATCGTCTCATTCGTCGCTGGATGACGTTCATAAAGATTCTTTTTCTTATCAATCGCTTTATCAATAACTTCCCCCGTTTCTTCATTAACAGGAGCTACCATACCACCACTATTAAAGTTATCTACGTATTTCCCATTACCAATCCGAAAATAAGCACAAATAATATGGGGAACCCCATTATCTACAATCGTAACAATACGTACAGTATTAATAGAATCAGGATAAATACTAGCTACTTTTTTATTTTGATGGAGTAGTTCTTCTAATTCATAATTCATTCCTTTGCGAGTTAAATATTCATAAACAGAGTCCATTGATTTATAATCATGAGTATCAATTTTCTCTATTCCTTTACCGCAAGTACCAACAACAGGTTTAGCCATAAATACAGAGTGTTTCTCCATAAAAGCAATAACGTCTTCTTTGGTACTAGTATTTACATCGATAAAATCTCTTTTTATAAAGTCTTTAAACAAAGTATTAAACTCTACTTTATTTCGAAATAAATGATCATATTCTGGATTATTATATTTTTTAATCAAATCATTATTCCTACCTCTAGTAATATAAGTATCTCTCTCTTTATCAGTTAAATTATACATTTCAAATAAATCATAATCCATGTATCCAGCACCATATTTAACTGCACACTTCCGCATATCATTAAATATAGAAACTCTACTTTTACCAGTTTTATGATGAATACTATTAATTTTACTAAACATAGCTTTATAATCGATATTCATTACTCTACCTACTAAATATTTTAAACTTGGCATAAAATCACTCTTTTCCCTTCTATTATAACATGAAAAATAAATAATACTAAAGAACATAAGAATTAACTTACGTTAATTCGCAGAACCTCACGGTTCCTTTTTTCTGCTATAATTTCTTACATAACAGACATTAACTCCGAACCCAACATTCCGCCTCCCGTACTATTTTTTATTTATATATTTATTTTAATCTAATTATTGTAACATTTCAACCCTTCATTTAATATATTGATACTTGCATTATAATCTCTTTCTATTTCTAAACCACATTTACTACATTTATATTCTCTTACTCTTATATCTTTCATTACACTTTCTTTATTTCCACATCTACTGCAAATCTGTGATGAAGCATAATATGGACTTACTTGAATAAATATCTTATTTAGCCATAGGCATTTATATTTGAGTATTCTTATAATTTCATTAAATGTAGCATTTGTTATTTCTTTTCGTAAATGTTTGTGGTTATTTTTACGCTCTAACATTTTCTTTACTTTGAGATTTTCTGCAATAATAACATCATGACTTTTGGTTATGTTACTTACTATTTTTTCTACTAATTTTTTCCTAGCATTTTTTAGTTTTCGATATACTTCCTCTATTTTTTTCTTACATTTAATATAATTCTTACTTCCCTTAATTTTTCTTGATAACTCTTGTTGTAATCTTTGTATCTTTTTTTCATATTTATCTAAATATTTTGGATTTCCATAATATTCATGATTACTTGTAACTACTAAGTTTTTTACTCCTATATCTATTCCTAACGCTTCACTTCCTGATCTTTCTTGTATTTCTATTTCTTCTTCTACACATACAGACACATAAAATTTAGTGCCTACTTCCCTAATCGTGGCATTCAGTATTCTTCCTGGTAATTTATCTAAATTACGATATCCTCTTATTTTTACTATCTTCAGTTTTGGAAGTTCAATTACTCTTTTTGTTAAATCTACTTTTATATTTTCATAAACTATTCCTTTATAACTGCTTGTAACAAAGCTAGTACGAAAACTTTCTTTTTCTCCCTTCTTCTTAAATCTTGGATAACTACCAATTCCTTTTTCAAACAATCCAAAACCTGCCATTAAATCTGTAATGGCATTCTGAAGAGAACAACTATCTACTTCCCTTAAAAATGGATATTCTTTTTTTAATCTTGGTAATTCTTTTATTAAATCAAATTTAGTTAAGTGTTTATTATTTCTTTTTAAGTCTAAACAATAATTATAAACAAATCTAGTACATCCAAATGTTTTATGAATTAATGTTTCTTGTTCTTTTGTTGGATACAAGCGAAATTTATAAGCTCTATGTATTATCATAATAGTATCACCACCCTGATAATAGCATTATATCACAAATACGTATGTTCGCAAATACTAAATTTTAAAAATACACGTATTTCGGGTACTTTCCTATAAGAGAAAAAAAGAAAGTTTTTACACTTCCTTAATTATTATCCTTTAATATTTCAATTGCTTTATGCATCTTCATATCGTATTTAACTACTTCTAAAGAACCATATGCATCTAATAATTCTTCTTCTGTAATTCCATAATTATCTGCCATTTCTTTAGCTCTAGCCTTTACATCTTCCTCAGTAAAATCTATTTTTTCTTCTTTTGCTATAGCTTCCAATAAATAACGATATTTAACTCTCTTTGTTGCCTCTGGCTCCATTTGTTCATGTAACTTTTCATGAGTCATACCAGTAATCTTCATATAATCATCTAATTTAATTCCTTGCATTCTAAGCTGTTCTTCAAATTGATGAATCATTCTATGAACTTCATCATCAATGATTTCAGGATTAATTTCAACTTTCATATTCTTACTAGCAGCTTCTAAACATTGATCAACAAATTCATCTTCAATTTCTGCATTCTTACGTTCAAGTAAAACACTCTCTACCTCACTTAAAAATTCTTCTTCAGTTTTAATGTTATCATATCCTAAATCTTGATAAAAATCTTCATTTAATTCTGGAATAATTCTTTCTTTAATTTCTCTTACTGTAACATTAAACTTAACTTCTTTACCTTTAAGGTCTGCTACATAATCATCAGGGAACTTTAAGTTTAATTCTTTAGTTTCGCCAACGCTCATGCCAACAACACCCTCTTCAAAACCAGGAATAAATGTATGTGAGCCAATTTCAAGAGGATAGTTTTCTCCTTTACCACCATCTAAAGCTTTACCATCAACAAAACCTTCAAAATCAATAACAGCAGTATTTCCATTTTCTACTTTTCCTTCTTTTGGAGCTATTTCTGCAAATTGATCACGAATTCTTTTTACCTCAGCATCTAATTCTTCTTTAGAAACTTTTGCTTTTGACTTTTTAAGTCCAAGTTTCTTATACTCACCTAAAGTAACTTCAGGTTGCCCAATAATCGTAAACTTAAATGTTACTTTATTTTCATTAATTTCTAAAATATCTAATTTTGGTTCTACAACTGGCATAATTTTAGCTTCCTCTAAAGCTTTTTGATAAGCTTCATCCATAACAAAATCAACAGCATCCATGAATAAAGATTCTAAGCCAAAATTCTTAACGTAAATTTCTTTTGGAGCAGCACCTTTTCTAAAACCATCAATTTTAACTTCTTTATTTCTCTTCTTAAAAGACTTATCTAATGCTTTTTGCCAATCCTCACCTTCAATAGTAATTGTAATTTCTTTAACGTTTTTCATACCTTACATCCTTTCAAACTGCTAATATTATAACTTAAATTCTAACATTTTACAAGTATAATCCACCCAAACAAACGCAAAGATAAAAGGCAGCAGGTTTTATCTGCTGTCATTTTATTTAATATTTTCAATTTCTTCTTTACTTAAGCCTGTGTATTTCATGATTATGTTAATACTCATATCATCTTGAAGCATATTTTTAGCTGTCTTTTTCTTTTCTTCCAGTATGCCATCCTCCTTAGCATTTCTTTCGCGATCTTTAATACTATCAAAGATACTAAGATTTTTTTCATCATTTACAAATCTTTTCATAAATTTTAACGCTTGTTCCATATTCTTATCTCCTTTCGCTATTTTTTCCATTTCTTTTAACTCACCTGCTTTTATAAATCTTAACCATTTAATAAATCTTTTTTCATCATCAGTATATACAATACCCTTAACTTTGTCAAGCCTTACTAAATACATCTGTAAATATTCATCTTCTGTTTTTCCATAGTTTATCTTATTTACAAATCCATAATCATTGACTATCTTAAAGTTATTTAAGCGATAATTCCCTTCCATAAGACTTATTCCAATTACTTTTTTTGCTTGAGCATAATCATCCCCTTCTTCAAATTGTTCTGAATATACTCTTGTTAAATAAGCAAGACTTTTCTTATATTCCCTCTTATTGAACTTGGTATACATCTCAATAGAGACAATCTCATCACAATCTAAATAGGCTAAAATATCGCCATAGAAGGTCTTGCTCTTTCTTTTTTTTCCTATTATTTCTTTTTGAGTAGTTATTTCAATTGCAACAACCTTTTTATTTTCTCCAACAAATTCATAAAAAGAGTTTAGAAAATCACTTAACATTTCCTTTTTACTAAAAAGATATTTAAAGCAAATATCATCAGTTAAAGGATAAAATGTTTTTTCATTCATAGGCCATTTCTCCTTTCCAGCACACTATACTAGAAAAGAGAAGTTAAGTCAATTTGCCAATTTGATAGCATTCACCTATGAAACTGATAGTATTTGCTAGTGAAATTGATAGTATCTATATATCAAACAGATAGGATTAGTAAAATTTAAATTTTTTTAAATTTCTCACAAGATTTGTCCCATCATGTCAAAACATAGAAAAAAAGAGAAATAATTTTCTCTTATCTAACAAATACAACTTCACCTTGTTTTATATATTGTTTTAAAAAATTAATCTTATCTAAAGAATGATCAAAAATCATATCAACAAGCATTACTGCATCTTTAGCATAACTTTGCTGATAAAGTTTAAATTCTTTAGACTTCAATCTATCAAATAAACGATTAATTAATTTTTCATCGTATTTATCACTCACACAATATAACATAAGTTTTATATAAAAATTAACCGTATTTTGAACTATATTTTTATCAAGAGTACCATTAGCACATCTTATCTCAATATCATTATTTACTTCCTCATCACTAAATAAATTATGATAATTACTAAGATTAAGGGCTTTTGTTTTATCAAGAGATAATTCAAGAGGTTTTCTAATTTCATCAAGACTAAGTACATAATCATTTCCATGAATAATTTCTTCTGCAATTGGATGAGCAAATTCTAAAATTTTAGTTCTAGGAATTCCACTATTCCCAAAAGCAAACTTAAAAATAACATGTTCAAAAATAGACCAAACCTTCACAAATCGTATCACATATTTAATATCCTCTTTAAATATTTGTGCACCTATATGAACATGAAAACTAGTATTATCAGTTATATCCGCTTTCAATCCTCGTAAAACAGATAAAATATTACCAATTAATTCCCAATCATGAAGAGTATCATAAAGTATTGGAGATACTACTTCCCCTCCAACATCAAAGCCATCTATTTGATAACTACAACTTTTATCTTTATAAACATGCCAATCTTCAAAACCTAAGGTTTTACTCATTTCCTTTTTCACATAATAAAGCAAAACATTCTCAAACTCAAATTCTAATCCAAAACCTAAATTATTAGGAATTTCTAAATTTTTACGATATCGAATCTTATAATTTTCTAAAAGAATAAATAAATATTCTAAGTCTTTTCTAGATAAATCGCTAAAATCACCTGTATAATTAAGATAATCCTTCATACAAAAACCCCTTTAATTGGGGCTTATTATACTACATTTACAATAAAAAGGCAATTAAATTTAAAAACTTATCTGAGAAAATAAAAACTATAGCCATACTAGCAATCAAAAACGGTCCAAAAGGAACTTCACTATTTTTGTTAAGCATCACTGCTCCTACAGCATATGGTAAAGCAAGTAAACTAGATAAAATTATAGCTACCAACCCTAATTTCAATCCTAAAACTATGCCAATAATGCCAGTAAGTTTAATATCTCCCCCACCTAAAGCTTCTCTTTTAAATATTTTTTTACCAATAAAACCAATAAGAAACATTACTAAAAATAAAATAATTCCTGATAAAATACTTAATCCCATATTTTTAAATCCATAAAAATATGCTCTAAGAATAAGGATAAGAACTCCTCCAATAATTAATGGACTATCTAAAATAATCATATATTTAAAATCACTGATAAAAATAATTAACACTAATCCAGCAATAATTAAAGAAGCAAAAAATTCATAGCTAATCCCAAAAGAATAATAGCTAACCAACATAACTAGTGCATTAACAACACCTATAAATAGATTTAATATCCATGAATTTCCTTCTTTTTCCATGACCTCAGGAACAAGTAAAGGAAGTTTTTCTCCAATAAATGCATAAACAAGTCCTAAAACAAAACCTAGAAGAAAAAGTATAATAATCATTTATATCACCTATCCTATCTGTCCATATAAACTAAACATCGGAATAACTACTGCTAAAATAACCACACCAACAATTAAAGCTAGAACAACAATCATAACTGGTTCTAAAAAGCTCTTTAAATTTGTAACTCTTGATTTATGCAAATCATTAAAATAACTAGCCACTTTCTCCATCATTAAAGATAACTCACCAGTAGCCTCACCTGTCACAATCATATAATAAGCAACATCTGGAATACACCATTTATGATAAAAAGATTTACTAATCTTCTCACCTCTTGCAATATTACTTATAGTTTCATACATAATATCTTTATAAACTTCATTATTGGTAATATTAGAAAGTATTTCCATACTACTAGTTATATATACACTATTACGAAGTAAACTAGCAAAAGTTTTCGTAAATAAAGTTAACTCATGATAAATAATAATTTTTCCAAAAAATGGAATGTGCATACCAAAACTCTGTATAGCTCTTCTAACCCCTCTACTGTTTTTATAAAGAAGGAGTAATGCTAAAATAACTACTAAAAGAATAATAATAATCACATCTAAGTTAGCGGTAATATATTTACTAATATTAATAATGGTAAGCGTAAAACCACTAACCGTAATACCAGCTTGATCATAAATACGAATAAACTCTGGTATTACATAAACCATAATAAAAGTTAAAATAGCTATAGCAAAAATAAGTAATATAGCAGGATAAATAATCGCACTAATCATTTCTTTTCTAGTCTTATCTATTTCTGTATAGTAATTTGCCATATCATCTAAAGTATTAATTATTTCCCCAGTTGCCTCAGCACTCCTAATCATATTAATAAGAAGTGGAGGAAAAACTTTTCCTTGATTTTGCAAGGCAGTACTAAAACTTTCCCCTAAAGTAAGTTCATAAGATATCGCTTCATACAATCTTTTCTTATTTTTATCTTTACTTGCTTGTTCTTTCATAATATGAATTGTATCATTAAGTGTAAGCCCAGCTTTTAAATAAGTACATACTTGAGTAAGCCAAAAAATTAAATCTTTAGTGCTCATCTCACGCTCTTGCTCTAAGCCAATCTTCTTTAAAAAATTAGCCATGCCAGCCTTTTTAACCCGATAAACATTTATTCCTTCATTAGCTAAAAAGTTATGTAAAGTCATTTTATTAGTAGCACTTAAAATACCTTTAACTTTTCTGCCATTCATATCAGTTCCATAGTAGTAGTAATACTCTTTATTAACTTTCCTAGAATTAATCTCTTTTTCCATCTCTTTCATTAATTCTTGTTTTTCACGAGCAATCCTGTTTCTTTCCTCTACACTCATTACATAAGCATCTTTTTTAACTTCATTACTACCTTTATCTACCACTTCTTCTCTATTCTTAGCATGTTCTCTTTTCTTAAACTTTCTTTCATCAGAATAATACGAAAACATATTATACCAAGCATCAAAGAAAACAAACTTCACCCCAATAAAGAAGTGCTTTATAAAACTAATCAAGAACGTAAACGGTGCTAATAATACCTTCATAACCATCTTTCCTACTCTTACCAAATTATAACATAAATATCTACAAATAAAAAGAGCAAAAGCTCTAAAAATGTTACAGTTCAGTCAAGGCATTAGAAAATAAGTGAGTTTTTACTCACTTTTTGTT
>ERZ1643251.2237-NODE-2237-length-20027-cov-19.013869_pt1 | contig 20027 bp, 20 predicted proteins | sample MGYA00579261_ERZ1643251 | MGnify/ENA primary metagenome ERZ1643251 (study PRJEB29033, sample SAMEA4952267) | chicken gut metagenome | biome: Broiler Chicken; feature: Gastrointestinal Tract; material: Caecum | place: Ireland | collected 2018 | study: Broiler... | reverse complement strand
GGAAGCAGCAATAAGTAGATACTTCTGTGTGGGGGTATCTTCCATAGAGTGACTAATAATTAAACTTATACCATCTTTTTTTCATAAGGAGGGATATATTTGGCATATACAGCATTATATAGAAAATTTAGACCACTAAGATTTGATGACATGGTTGGTCAAGAAGCAATAACAAGAACATTAAAAAATCAAGTAATTGCAGGAAGAACTGGTCATGCTTATTTGTTTAATGGAGGTCGTGGTACTGGAAAAACAACTAGTGCAAAAATTTTAGCAAGAGCTGTAAATTGCTTAAATCCTCAAGATGGAGAGCCATGTAATGAGTGTGAAATATGCAAAGCAGCGTTAGCAGGATCGTTAACAGATATAGTAGAAATGGATGCAGCATCTAATAATAGTGTTGACGACATACGTTCTATAAGAGATGAAGTTAATTTTCTACCAACTTTAGCTAAATATAGAGTATATATAATAGATGAGGTTCATATGTTATCAACAGGTGCTTTTAATGCACTACTAAAAACATTAGAAGAACCGCCAGAACATGTTAAATTTATATTAGCTACAACAGAGCCTCAAAAACTTCCAGCAACAATACTTTCAAGATGCCAAAGGTTTGATTTTAAGAAAATTTCAAATGAAGATATAGCTAAAAGGCTAAAATATGTTGCAAAAGAAAGTAATATAGAAATAACAGAAGATGCTATAAAATTAATTTCAGTATTAGCAGAAGGTGCTATGAGAGACGCACTTAGCATTTTGGAGAGATGCTTGCAAGATGGAAATAATAAAATAGAAATTGATTTAGTAAAAGATTTAGTTGGAATGCCAAAATTAGAATTTATATCTAAAATAACGTCTTCAATATTTGACTATAATTTAGAGCAAGCTCTAGAAAATGTAAATATAGTTTTAGACCAAGGAAAAGATGTAACTAATCTTATTTGGGAACTTATAAAATATATAAAAGACATTTTAGTTTATAAAACTAGTGGGAAATTAGACTTATATAGTAATGAAGAAATTAAAGTAATTAACGAACTTTCTGAAAAAGTTTCGAAAGAGCGATTATTAAAAATTATTTATGACCTATCAGAATGTGAAAATAATATAAAGTGGTCTTCACAAAAAAGCCTAATGCTACAGGTAGAAATAATAAAGCTTTGTACAAAAGAAAATAATGCTAATAGTGCTGGATTAGAAGATATAAATAATAGAATAAATGCATTAGAACAAAAAATTAATAATATAGGAAATATAGATTTCTCAAAAGTAGAGAAAAAACAAGAAGAAAAAAAGGTAAAAAATGAAAACAATAATGTAAAAGCAGAAAACGAAGATAACAAAAAAATAGTTGATACTGCTAAAATAAAAGGACTAGACTTTTGGCCTAAAATTATTGACAATTTAAAAAAATCAGGTAAAATTTTAGTTGCTACAAATTTATTAAACACAAAAATAATAGAAATTAATGACATGACGATAGGAATTATTTTTTTAAATGGTCTAACACCTTTTGTAAAAACAGTTTTAGAAAAACCAGAAAATCATTCTGAATTAGTAAGATTAATTTCCACAGAATGTGGGAAGACTATGCAAATAAAACTTTTAGATAGCAATGATAATATTGTAAAGAAAAAGGCAGAAGAGAGTGCACTTTCTGAAGCTACAAAAGATTTAGATATATCAATTAATATTATAGATGAATAAGGAGGAAAATTTATGTCAAAAAGAGGATTTCCAGGAATGGGCGGAAGTTTTGGAGGTATGAACATAGGACAATTAATGAAAGAAGCTAAAAAAATGCAAGCAGATATGGAAAAATCACAAGCAGAACTTGCTGAGCAAGAGTTTGAAGCAACTGCTGGTGGAGGAGCTGTAAGTGTAAAAGTATCTGGTGCTAAAGAAATAAAAGAAATTAAAATACAAAAAGAAGTTGTAGATCCAGATGATGTAGAAATGTTACAAGATTTAATCTTAGGATGTGTAAATGAAGCACTTAGAAAAGTAGATAGTGCACAAGCTGCTCAATTTGGAAAATATAACATACCAGGAATAATGTAATATAAGCGTAGAATAAAATCTACGCTTTTTAATCTTTATAATAAAAGCTAAAAGGGAAGGAGAGATATAATAATCTTTTACGGTTATTATATAAAACAAAATGTCATATTATTCACCATCAATAGAAAAACTAATAGAGGCTTTTGAAAAGTTACCAAGCATAGGAAACAAAACAGCTGCACGATTAGCATTTTATATTCTAGATGCAGATGAAAGAGAAACAAATGAGTTTATAGAAGCTATTCAAAATGCAAAGAAAAATTTAAAATACTGTTCTGTATGCTATAATATTACAGATACAGACCCATGTCCAATTTGTGCAAATAAAAACAGAGATCATTCAGTAATTTGTATAGTTGAAGATGTAAGAGATGTTGTGGCAATGGAAAAAACACATGAATTTAAAGGAGTTTATCATGTGTTACACGGAAGTATTTCCCCTATGAATGGTGTTGGACCAGATGATATAAAAATAAAAGAGTTGTTATCAAGGCTTATGGATGGACAAGTAAAAGAAGTAATTTTAGCTACAAATCCAAGAGTAGAGGGTGAAGCAACAGCAATGTACATATCAAAATTAGTAAAACCATTGGGAATAAAAGTAACTAGAATAGCACATGGAATTCCTGTTGGAGGAGACCTAGAATATACAGATGAAGTTACACTAAGTAAAGCGTTAGAAGGAAGAAGAGAAATATAAACTTGAAGGGGAATTTTATATATGAAAAAAATATTAATATTTTATGCTTCATATGGAGGAGGACATTTATCTGCTGCTAATTCTATAAAAGAATGTCTTGAAACAAATTATACAAATATACAAATAGAGGTTATAGATTGTATTAGATATATAAACAGAATGTTAAACAAGGTTACAACAGGTGCCTATAATGAAATGGCAAAAGATATTCCTAATTTGTGGGGAAAAGTGTACGCAGGCTCACAAAAAGGGCTTCTTTCAAGTGTAAGTAAAGAAACAAATAAGCTAATGGCTAGAAAATTATTTAAATTAATAATAGAGTATAAGCCAGACTTAATTATTTCTACACATCCTTTTAGTACTCAAATGGTTAGTTATTTAAAAAGAAAAGGATATTTAAATTGTGAGTTAGCTACAATATTAACAGATTTTTCTATGCATACACAATGGTTAATAGGAAATGAATATGGAAATTACTTTTTCGTTGCCAATGATAAAATGAGAGAACAATTAATAAATTATGGTGTAGAGGATAAAAAAATTTATGTTACAGGAATACCTCTTGCCAGTAAGTTTAAAAGAGAAATAGACAATAAAGAAACATTTAAAATGTTTAATCTTAATCCAGAAAAAAAGACTATATTATTTTTTGGTGGGGGAGAATTTGGACTAGGAAAAGAAAGAACAGTGCAAATTCTAGATTCTTTAGTAAGGAATGTTCCAGATTATCAAATAGTTGCAATTTCTGGTAAGAACGAGAAGATGAAGAAAAAATTTGAAGAAGTTGTACAACGTGAAAATGCAGAAGATAGAGTAAAAGTATTAGTATTTACAGATAAAGTACCAGAACTTATGAAAATATCTACTATAGTTGTTACAAAACCTGGCGGGCTAACAACAAGTGAAAGTTTGGCATCAGGACTTCCAATGTTAGTAATAAGCCCTATTCCTGGACAAGAAGAGGAAAATGCTCAATTTTTAGAAGAAAGAGGAGTGGGAATTTGGATAAAAAAAGATCAAAATCCAGATGAAATAATAAAAAATCTATTTAGTGATGAAGACAAAATAAAACAGATGAAAGAAAAAGTAAAAACACTTGCTAAAAAAGATTCAACAGAAAATATTTGTAAAATTCTTCTAGGGGAAGAATATAAAAAATAAAAAAATCTACATATGTTAATAAGTTTAATATATGTGGATTTTTTTTGTTAATTTTTAGAATAAAAAGCCAAAAAAGAGACAGAATATATTTAATTAAAAATAAAATATTAAAGTAAGAATAAAACATAAAAAATTAAAAAATATACATTTTAGGAATTAATTATTTAATAAGGAGAGATATATGTTAAAAAAATTTATAAAAATTTTTTTGTTAATTATATTATTAGGTGTAATTGCTACAGCAATATTTAATATAAAGGAAGATAGTAATACGTCAGAAGCGGCATCAGGTGGAAATACATCGGATGTGCAATTATTGGCAAGGGCTATAAATGGAGAAGCAAGAGGCGAACCATATGAGGGACAAGTGGCAGTGGGAGCCGTGATTTTAAATAGAGTACGAGACTCAAGATTTCCTAATACAATTGCAGGAGTTATATATCAACCAGGTGCTTTTACAGCTGTAGCAGATGGACAAATAAATGTACCAATAGATGAAAGTTCTACTGTAGTAAAGGCAGCAAGAGACGCATTAAATGGTTGGGACCCTACAGAAGGTGCGGTATATTATTTTAACCCAGATACTGCTACAAATAAATGGATTTGGTCAAGACCTTTAATAAAAACTATAGGAAAACATAGATTTTGTAAATAAATGAAAGGATGGATTTTATGGGAAAAATTAAAAATAAATTAATAGACTGGAAAAATAGACTAAAAGATAGGCATATGTTAAGTATTATAGTAGTTCTTTTTACCATTATTATAATATTAGGAGCTATTATTTATAAAAAACAAACAGAATATAGACAAGCATCAGAGAATCAATATAATATGGCATTTTATGAACTTGTAGATTATGTACAAAATGTTAAAACATATTTGGCAAAATCTTTAATATCAAGTTCACCAGAACATGGAGCTGAGACTTTAACGCATGTATGGAGAGAAGCAAATTTAGCACAAGCATATTTATCCAGACTTCCTATAGATAGTGTTGAATTAGAAAAAACAGCCAAATTCTTAAATCAAGTAAGTGATTATAGTTATTCGCTTTCAAGAAAAAACATTTATAAAGAATCTTTAACAGAAGAAGACTTAAAAAATTTAGAAGAATTGCATAATTATAGTGTAGAGCTAAGTAATACTTTGGATCAGTTGTCTGCGGACATAAATGATGGAAGGATAAAATGGGGAGAACTAACCAAAAAAGGAGAAGTTGCATTTGCACAAGAAGTAAGCAATATTTCAAAAAATAGTTTTAGCAATTTAGAAGAAAATTTCCATGAATATTCTGGGTTAATTTATGATGGCGCATTTTCAGAACACATGACTAGCTCACAAAAGAAGGGACTAACAGGAGATAATATAGATGAAGAAAAAGCAAAGCAAATAGCAATAGATTTCATTGGAAAAGATAAAGTTCAAGAAATAAATTCTAATGGAAAATCTGAAAATACAGACATAGTAACATATGATTTTTCGGTTAAAGTTAATAATGAAAATGAAGAAAATATGAATATTTCTGTTACAGAAAAAGGAGGACATATTTTATTAATGAACTATAACCGAAATATAGAAGCTGAACTAATTAGCCAAGAAGAAGCAGATAATATAGGTAAAAAGTTTTTAGAAGAAAGAGGATTAAATAATATGAAAGAAACATATTATTTAAAACAAGATGGAATTGTAACAATAAATTATGCATACAAACAAGATGAAGTAACAATTTATCCAGATTTGATAAAATTAAAAATTGCTTTAGATAATGGCGAAGTAATGGGAATAGAAACTAAGGGATATTTGAATTCGCATGAAGAACGTAAAATTCCAGAAGTAAAAATATCAAAAGAAGAAGCAAAAGAAAGTTTAAATAAAAATTTAGAAATAACTAGCGAATCTTTAGCAATTATACCAACAGAATGGCAAACGGAAGTGCTATGTTGGGAATTTAAAGGAAAAGTAAACGATACAGATTTCTTAGTATATATAAATGCAGAAAACGGAAAAGAAGAAGATATATTAGTTATTACTAATACGCCAAATGGTACTTTGACACAGTAAATCCAAAATTTATAAGAATATTAATATAAAATTTGAAGAAACTAATAATAAATATTAAATTTAATATTTATTATAACCTATTAGGAGGTAAAAATGTCAGATAACAAGAAAATAATTACAAATGCTTTAAGAGAAGAAATTGCAAAAGAGTTAGGCGTATATGATCAAGTTAAAAGAGACGGTGGATGGGAAAATGTTTCGTCTAAAACTTGTGGAAATATAGTAACTAAAGCAATAGAAATAGCAAATAGAAGTGTAGAAAAATAGCTAATAAATTTTATTATAATTAGCAACAAAATGAAATTCATTTTGTTGCTAATTTTTTTGTTATGGAATATAATATTGAAAAAACATAAGGAGCGAAATAATGGACATTAAAGTAAAAGATTTTATAAAAATTAGTAATGCAAAATTAATTTATGGAAATGAAGAAACTATTTGTGAGAATTTTTGCAAAGATAGTAGAGAAGTAAAAAATGGAGATACATATTTAGGAATAAAAGGCGAAAATACAAATGGGAGCATTTATTATAAACAAGCTTTAGAAAATGGAGCAAATGTACTTATATTGCAAGATATAGAAGTTGAAAAAGAAATATTCAAAAATTATAAAGATAGAACAATTATATTAGTAAATGATGTAGTAAAGTCAATTCAAGATGTTGCTAGATATAAGAGAGAAGATACAAATGTAAAAGTTGTTGGTATTACTGGAAGCGTTGGAAAAACTAGTACAAAAGATATTGTAGCAAGTGTTTTGGCACAAAAGTATAAAGTACTAAAAACTCAAGGAAATTATAATAATGAAATTGGCTTACCTCTTACAATTTTATCATTAAAAGATGAAGAAGTTATGGTATTAGAGATGGGAATGAGTGCATTTGGAGAAATGAGTTTATTAACAAGCATTGCCAAACCAGATATAGCTGCGATTACTAACATAGGAACATCTCATATAGGAATATTAGGATCTAGAGAAAATATACTAAAAGCAAAATTAGAGATATTAGATGGGCTAAGAAAAGATGGAAAATTAGTCATTAATAATGATAATGATTTATTAAGTAAATGGTATACAGAAGAAAATGTAATAAATAATGTAGATACCTACGGAATAGAAAATAATAGCAAGTATATGGCATATGATATAAATTTAAGTGAAAATGGAAGTACATATAAAATAAATATGGATAATAAAACATATACTGTTAATGTGCCAGTAAGTGGTGAGCATTTTGTATATAATAGTTTATGTGCAATTGCAATAGGAAAAGCACTAGATATATCTAATGAAGATATTATTAAAGGAATTTCAGAATTTGAACTTACAAAAAAAAGAATGGAAATTATAAAAACGAAAAATAATACTTTAATAATAAATGACTGCTATAATGCAAGTTATGATTCTATGAAAGCTGCTATAGAATATTTAGGTACATTAAACAATCGAAAAATAGCAATATTGGGAGATATGCTAGAACTAGGAGACTTTAGTAAAGAGTTACATGAAAAAGTAGGAAAAGAAGTAGCTAAAAACAAAATAGATATTCTAATTACAATTGGAACAGAATCAAAGAACATAGCTATTGGAGCAGAAAAAGAAGGAATGTCAAAGGATAAAATATATGAATTTAATAATAAAGAAGATGCAATAAATAAAATAAAAGAATTAGTAAAAAATAATGATGCAATTCTTATTAAAGCTTCTAATGCTATGAAATTTGATGAAATAACAAAAGAACTTTCAAAATAAATATATAAAAATATATAACTTAGAAAATTTGTTTTAAAAGGTCTAATTTTATTTTATATAGGTAAGGAGGTAAAAATGAGTAAATTAAAATTGGCTGTTATTTTTGGTGGAATGTCAACTGAGCATGATGTTTCAATTGTGTCTGGAGCGTCGGTTTTAAATAATTTAGATAAGGAAAAATACGAAATATATCCAATATATATTGATACAAATGGAAATTGGTATAAATATGTTGGAGCTATTGAAGAGTTATCAAAGCTACATGTAGGAGATGGAATTAATAATATAGAAAAAATTGAAAATCCAATAGAATACTTAAGAAAATGCGACATAGCATTTCCAGTTTTACACGGACTATATGGAGAAGATGGTACAATACAAGGATTATTTGAACTTTTAAAAATAAAATATGTTGGGTGTAAGGTATTAGCTTCGAGTCTAGCAATGGATAAAGCTTATGCAAAAATAATATTTAAGAAAGCTGGACTAAAACAAGCAGAATATGTGTATATACATAAAATTAATAATGATACATATGAGTTTATAGAAGATAATTTTGATACTTCTTCTATGAATATAGATATGATTGTAGAAAAAGTTGTAGACAATTTAAAATTACCTGTATTTGTAAAACCTTCAAATTCGGGGTCTTCTGTAGGAATAAAAAAAGCAACGACAAAAGAGGAATTAAAAGAGGCAATTAAATATGCAGGAGAATTTGATGAAAAAATTGTTATAGAAGAACAAATTTTAGGGCAAGAAGTAGAATGTGCAGTACTTGGAAATAGAGATGTTATAGCTTCTAGAGTTGGAGAAATAAAGTCAGCGGAAAGTTATTATACATTTGATGCAAAGTATAATAATGCTGAATCCAGAACATTAATACCTGCAGATATTCCAAGTGAAATAGAAGAAGAAATAAGAAAGCAAGCCATAAAAGCATTTAAAGCAATAGATGGAAAAGGACTTTCAAGAGTTGACTTCTTTGTTAGAAATAATGGAGAAATTTATATAAACGAAATAAATACGATGCCAGGATTTACTCAAATTAGTATGTATCCAAAATTATTTGAAGCAGCAGGTATTAGCTATAAAGAATTATTAAATAAACTTATTGAATTAGCTTAAAAATAAAAGAAAGGAGAGGGTCTTATGCAGTTATGCATAAGACCAATATTAAAAATGGAGTTTAATTTAGAAGAAATATTAAAAGATCTAAAAAATACTTTATCAGAAAAAAGGTATATACATTCTGTTGGGGTTATGAAACAATCAGAATATTTGGCAAAAAAATATGGACAAGATATAGAAATAGCAAAATTAGTTGGAATTGCACATGACATAGCAAAAGAAATTCCAGAAGAAAAAAAATTAGCTTATGTAAAAGAAAATAATATAGAAATAGATGAAATAGAAAAAGTAAACGTTGGATTATTGCATGCAAAAATAGGAGCCGATATTTGCAAGAAGAAATACAACTTTACTGAAGAAATGCAAAATGCTATAAAATATCATACTACAGGTAATGAAAACATGGATATATTAGCTAAAATTATATTTGTTGCAGATAAAACTGAAGAAAATAGGAAATATGATGATTTGGAAATAGTAAGAAAATTGGCTGATGAAGACTTGGACAAGTGCATGTTATATATTCTAGATTATATGTTAGTAGATAATGTAAAGAAACAAAAATTAATTCATCCAGATAGTATAAAAATAAGAAATAAAATAATGCTAGAAAAAGTAATAGAAAAAAAGTAAAAAAATTGGCATATTTAGTATAAAAATGGCTTTATTTGTCTCAAAGGATATGATATAATGTATGCATATTATTTGGGAGGGGACTACAATGATTTTTAAAGACTATTATAAAATATTAGGATTAGAATCATGTAAAGTAACAAATGAAGAAATCAGGGTAGCCTATAGAGAACAAGCTAAAAAATACCATCCAGATGTTATAGGAAGAGATAATTTTTCTGAAGAGAGATTTAAAGATATAAATGAAGCCTATAAAGTATTATCAAATATTACCACAAGAAAAAAATATGATAGAATGTGGAACATGCATGTTGGAAGAAGAAAAGTAAACTTAAACAACAAAAAGGCAAAAGGATCTTTTTCAGGTGATGTTATGAACATGCTATTTGGAGTAAGTAATGCGTCTAATGCAAGTAAAAAAGTAACAAAGGCAATAGAGCCGATAAGAGGAGAAGATGTAGAAACACAAATAGATGTATCAATATATGAAGCTTTTTTTGGTATGGAGAAAAAAATTTCATTAAGAACCGTTAATGGAAAAATGAAAACGTTTACTGTTAAAATTCCAGCAGGCATAAGAAATGGCGAAAAAATACGCTTATTGGGACAAGGAAAAGCAGGAGAAAATGGTGGTAGAAATGGAGATTTATTTGTAAAAATAAATCTAAAAGACGATAAGAAATTTAAAATTATGGGAAATAACATATATACTAATATATATTTAACACCATGGGAAGCGGCATTAGGTGCTAAAATAGATATTTCTGCAATAGATGAAAATATTTCTTTATTAGTACCACAAGGAATAGAGAGCGGAGAAAGAATTACAATACCAAACAAAGGCTATAAAGATGGACAAGGTGGTAGAGGAGAATTAGTTGCAGAAGTAAAAATAATGATTCCAAAACATTTAACATCAGATGAAAAAGAATTATTTAATAAGTTATCAAAAACATCAAATTTTAAACCAAGAGAAATATATAGTTAACATAAATTGAGTAAACTTATTGACATATTATTTACAGCGTTGTATAATTATAAATAGTGGTCTAGTTAAACAAAAGACGAGCTATTTTTGCAGTAATAATTGCAGAAGGGGAGGAAAAAGATGGAAAGTATTAGTGGAAAAAATTTTAGCATTACAGATCCACAAGGGGTAAATACTGTTATCTATCGCATAAATAAGACAGATAATTACATAGAGCAGAATTTTCCAAAATATACTGTAGAAAGACTTACATATGGTGAAGAAATAAACGGAACAATGAAGAAGAAAGTCTTCTTTATTGATGAGCCAAAAGAAAAAGAACAATTAGTAATACTTTCTTTTGGAAAAGATAAGGTAGTAGTAAACTCTGGTATCATGGAAAATGACAAAGTTAAAATAGCAAAAAAACCAATACCAATAAAGTTTGATACTTTATATTCTGAACAAGAAATGGAATATAAGAATTTTAGATATACACCAGACCTAAAAAGGCAAATAACAATAATAGACCCAGAGACAGCAGAAGAAGTAAAGCCAATATTATATTTTGACGATAAAACAAATGAAGTAAAAGGAAAATGCAAATTAAAACCATATAAATCGTATTTTTCTTTTGAAATTAGAGATAAGAAAGAAGACCAATAAGAGAGGGGTTAAATAGAATATGGGAAGTACAAATGTACCGAATAAGAAAAAAAGTAGAAGGGACAATCCTACAAGTGCAAATATGCAAACAATTTTAACAGGCAGAGGTATAGAAGTACCTGAAAATACAGAAGAGGGTAAAACACATGATTTAGGACCAACTGAATATGATATTAGCTTAGGAAGCATAGAATTAGTTGTAAGTACATGTGAATTAGGAAAAGATAATATTTTAAGAGATGCTAGTGGTAATCCAGTTATAGCAATGCAAAAAGGTAGTTATCAAAGCGTAAAAGAAAATCAAGCAAAGAGAAGCAAATATGTAAGAACTAAAAGAAATGATTCAATTCAAAAAGCAGATGAAACTAGATAAGAACTAAAGAGGTGTAGTTATGAACATAGCTAGAGTAATTAAAGAGAATAAAATAAGCCTAATCGTAATTATCGTATTATGGCTTATTTTGACGATTATATTTGTTGCTCCACTTGCGTATGCAATAGCATATGCCGGACAAAGTGGAGTTTTTGATTTCACCGTATTTTTAGAGACTTTTATATCTTCATTAATAAGTTTTAATGCTATAACAAAGGTATTTTCAGCATTAGCAGTAGGGACATTTTTTAAAACACTTGGAATTTTTACAGTAATATATGCTATATTTGCTACAATAGGATTTTTCAGAACAAGGGCAAAGGGTGACTATTATAATATAGAACATGGATCAAGCGACTGGAGCCAAAATGGAGAGCAATATAGAATCTTAAGTAAAACAAAGGGAATTATATTAGCAGAAAATAATTACTTACCAGTGGATAAAAGAGGAAATGTTAACGTACTAGTAGTTGGACGGATCAGGTTCTGGTAAATCTGCATCATACTCAATTCCGAATGCATTCCAATGCTTAGGCTCTTATGTATTTACAGATCCAAAAGGTGAGTTATATGATAAAACAGCCGGATATTTAAAAAGCCAAGGATATGATATAAAAGTATTAAATTTAGTAAATCCAGCTAACAGCGATGGTTATAATCCACTTATGCATATATCTAGTGAAATAGATGTAGATGTTGTTGCAAATACTATAGTAAAAGGACAAAAATCAGAAAGCGGAAGTTCAGATCCATACTGGGATGATATGGCAGAAATGCTATTAAAAGCTTTAATATATTACTTAATGGCAACAAGACCAGAAGAAGAACAAAATTTAGCAAGTTGTTCAGAACTAGTTAGAGCAGCTAATACTAATGGTGGTAATAACTTATTAACTGAACTAATGAATCAATTACCATATGATCATCCTGCAAGAATGAATTATAAATCAATTGAAATTGCACCAGAAAAAACATATGGATCAATACTAAGCTCATTACAATCTAAGCTTGGTAAATTTGATTCAAAAGAAATTGCAGAAGTTACATCAACAGATACAATTAATTTTGAAGATATAGGAAGTAAGAAAACCGCTGTATATGTTATATCTTCAGATACACATAAAGCATATGACTTTTTATTAACAATATTCTTCTCACAAATGATTCAACAATTATATAACTTCGCAGATGAAAATGGTGGAAGATTAAAAGTACCAACATATTTTATACTAGATGAGTTTGCAAATATTGGTCAAATACCGGACTTTGATAAAAAAATATCAACAAGTAGAAGTAGAGGAATATCATTTAGCGTTATTTTACAAAACTTAGACCAATTAGAAGCAGTATATGAGAAATCTTATGAAACAATAATGGGAAACTGCGATACACACGTGTTCTTAGGAAGTAACTCATTTAAAACTGTTGAATATTTCTCTAAAGCTTTAGGAGAAAAAACGGTATTTAGAGATAGTAAATCAATAAATAGAGATAAACATTACCATAAACAAGGGTTAAGTGAGTCAGACCAATCAGTAGCAAGAGCACTTATGACACCAGATGAATTAAGAAGGTTAGATAATGACTTATGTATAATTTTTGAAAAAGGTCTAAAACCTATAAAAGCAAGAAAATATTATTATTTTGAAAAGCCAATGGCAAGAAAATTACAAGAACATACATTAAATCACTTAGAGTTCGATGTTGGAGTTAGAGGAAAATGGAGAAAATATAATCCTTATAATCCATATGTAGACGAAAACGACAAAAATCAGCCAAAAAGAGATTTAAAAGTAGAATCATTAGACGACTTATTTGAAGATACCCCAAGTGATAATAAAAGTAATATACAGAAACAAGCAGAGATACCACAAAGAAAAGAGACAGAAGAAAATAAAGTAAATAATATACCACAACAAAATAAAGCATCAGAAATTGATTCTGTAGTTTTACCACAGGGAGACGAAGAAGATGATGAATTATTTACAATAGATGTACAAAAAGAAATAGAAGCAAAATTTGATGAATTATTTGGAGATATAACAGAGAACAATAATGGTGATAACAAAAACTGATTAAAGCTATAAATTTAAATTACATATATAAATAATTTAATTAATGAAAATATAAAAATATCAAAAATATTAAATAGAATAATATTTTTGGTATTTTTATTTAATATATTTTATTAATTTAATATAAAATATTTTATTTATCTTTTAATTAAATTGACAATGAAATTTAAAAATGATAAATTAATTTAGTAGATATTAAGAAGAAGGGAGTTTCATATAATATTATTCTTAGCTATATTTAAATATTTAATTATATTGTATTTAATATAATATAATCAAATATAATATTAAATAAGATAAGTTAAATTAAATTAAATTAAAATATAATTAGTAACAATTAATAAAATATTATATGAGTTTTAAATATGAAATTTATACATATGGCAGATATGCACTTTGATGCACCATTTACTAATTTAAGTGATAAAGAAAATTTCGGAAATATTAGAAGGATGGATCAAAGAGCTGTATTTAAAAAAATAATAGATTATATAAAAAAAAATAATATTAATTATTTATTTATATCTGGAGATTTATATGAACACCAACACATAAGAAATACAACTATTGAATATATAAATAATTTATTTAAAGAAATAAAAAATACAAAAATATTTATTTCACCAGGAAATCATGATCCATACTTAAATAATTCAATGTATGCTAATTTTAAATGGAGTGATAATGTTATAATATTTGATTCTAATGTAAAAAGATATTCATATGACGATGTAGACGTATATGGATATGGATTTACAGATTTTTATTGTGAAAATTCAAAAATAAATGAATTAGAAATAATAGATAAAAATAAAATAAATATTTTAGTAATGCATGCTAATTTAGATTTAGTATATGAAAAAGGATATAATGATGTAAAAACTAAAGATTTAGAGAAGTTAGGATATGACTATATAGCTTTAGGTCATATTCATAAAAAGAATTTCGAAAATAATGTTGTCGGAAACATTATATATCCGGGTTCTACTATAGCTTTGGGATTTGATGAGCCAGGCGAACATGGAGTTATAGAAGGAGAATTTAATAATAAAGAATTAAAATTAAAATTTATACCATTTGATGATAAAAGGTTTACTGTAATTAATTTAGATGTAACAGATATTATAAGTAAGGAAGAATTAATAGAAAAGATTAATAATTTAGATTTAATAGAAAACAATTATTATGAAATAGTATTTATAGGAAGAAGAAATTTTGAAATAAATAAGTATGAAATAAATAAATTTATTTTAAAAAATAATATTATAAAATTAAAAGACAATACAAAAATAAATATAGATATAAATAAATTGATAAATGAGAATACATTAAAAGGATTATTTGTAAAAGAATTATCAGAAAAAATAAATAATGAAACTGATGATGAAAATAAAAAAATATTAGAAGAAGCACTGGAAATAGGGCTAGATGTATTTGATAAATAAAATTAATTATTAATAGTAAAAAAGATAATAAAAAAATAATTTAATAAAATTAAAAATAATAAAGTTAATTTATTTTAATAATTAATTTAAATAAATATAATGTATTAATTTTTTTATAAAAGACAAATTTAAAATTAATTTAAATAGTAGAATAATTAAAAATAAAAATAATAAATAAAATAAAATAAATTAAATTAAATTAAATTAAATTAAATTAAATATTATTTATTAATAAATAATATAAAAATAAATAAATTAAGGAGAATTAATTTTGAAAATTAAAGAAATAAAAATAAATAATTATGGAATTTTAAAAAATAAAGAAATAAATTTCGAAAATAAATTAAATATTATTTATGGAAAAAATGAAAGTGGAAAATCAACTTTATTAAATTATATAAAAAATATTTTTTATGGAATTTCGAAAAATAAAAATGGAAAAGAAATATCAGAATATGAAAAATATTTACCATGGAATGAAAATGAATTTTCAGGAAAGATAAAATATGAGTTGGATAATGGAGAGACTTTTGAAGTATTTAGAGACTTTAAAAAGAAAAATCCAAAGATATTTAATAGCAATATGGAGGATGTTTCAGGGCAGTTTAATATTGACAAAAAGGATGGAAATAAATTCTTCTATGAGCAGACAAAAGTCGACGAAGGTATGTTTACTTCGACAGTTTTATCTATGCAACAAGAGGTCAAGCTTAGCAAAAGTGACCAAAACGTATTGGTGCAAAAAGTAGCAAACCTTGCGGCTAGCGGAGAAGATAACATATCATATAAAAGAGCATTAGATAGACTAAATAGAAGGCAACTAGAAGAAGTGGGAACCGAAAGAAGTCAAGAAAAACCTATTAACCAAGTAGGACGAAAACTAGAAGATGTACTGATTGACATTGAGACAATTAAAATGCAGAAAAACAACTTGAAAAATCTTCAAGATGAAAAAGAAAAAATTGAACATGAAATAAAAGAAAAAGAAATAAAAAATGAAGCAATTATAGAGTTACATAAAATTAAAAATGTAAACGAAATAGAAAAAGAAAAAATTAAAGTAAAAGAAAAAATAAATAATGAAAAAATAGAAAAAATAAATAAATTAAATACAGAAAAAAATGAACTAAATAAAAAAATAGAAATAAATAATTTAAATAATAAAAAAAATATAAAGTTAAAACAAAAAAATAATAAAAAAATAAATTTATTTTTTATAATTTTTTTAATAATTATTATTTTATTTAATTTAATTAATTTTATTTTTATAAAAAATAAAATATTAAATTATTTATTATTAATTTTAATTCCAATTTTAATAATTATATTCTTAATTATTAAAAAAATAAATAATAAAAAATATAATTTAGATAATAAAAAGAATATTAATATTTTAGATGAAGAACTAGAAAATAAAATAAATAATTTAAATACACAAATTAATTTATTAAATGAAGAGATACAGGAACAAGAAAAAATAATAAAAGAAGAAAATAATAAATTAAATTTGAATTATAATCTATTAATAGAAAATTTAATTAATAAATATAATAATAATGAAATAATTAATTTAATTAATAATTTAAAAGAAAATAATATAGAAAATATAAATTATTATATCCAAAAAAATCAGGAAGAAATAAATAATAAAAAAATAGAAAAAAATAAAATAGAGATTGAATTAGAAAATATAAATAATAGTTTAGAGAATTTAATTGATTTAGAAGAAGAAAAAACAAATTTAGAAGAAGAATTAAAACAATTAGAAAATAAAAATAATAGTTTCAATATAGCAAAAGAAATTTTACAAAATGCATATGAAAAAATGAAAAATAATGTAACACCAAAATTTACTAAAAATTTATCAGAAACAATAAAGAAACTATCAAATGGAAAATATAACAAAGTAACAGTAAACGATGAAACAGGATTAATGGTAGAGTTAGAAAACGGAGAATATGTTCCAGCTGACAGATTAAGTATTGGTACAATTGATCAATTATATTTATCCTTAAGATTAAGTATGGCAGAAGAAATATCAGATGAAAAAATGCCTATAATTTTAGATGAAGCATTTGCATATTTTGATGATAATAGATTGGAAAATGTACTCAAATTTTTAATAGAGGAATTAAAAGAAAATCAAATTATATTATTTACTTGTACTAAGAGAGAAGAAGAAATATTAAACAAATTGAATATAAAATACAATTTAATAGAATTATAAATAATAATTAAAAAGAGTAGTGAAAAAGTCACTGCTCTTTTAGTGTAGAAGATAAAAAATATGTTTATATAAAATTTAATAATTAATATTTTATTAATTTGAATAAATATGTTTGTTCTACAAAGTGTTGTAATTATTAGCAAAATAAGGTATAATATTGTTTGTTAAAATTAATTAGGAGGATTTTATGTTTCAAAAACTAGATTCAGTAGAAAAAAGATACGAAGACTTAACACAAAAAATAAGTGATCCAGAAATAATTTCTAAACAAGACGAATGGAAAAATTACATGAAAGAGCATGCAGAAATAGAGCCAATCGTAGAGAAATATAGAGAATATAAAAAAGTAAAACAAGCAATAGAAGATGCAAAAGAGATGTTAGAAGACCCAGAAATGAAAGAATTAGCAGAAATGGAATTATTAGATAATAAAGAAAAACTACCTAAAATAGAAGAAGAACTAAAAATTTTGTTAATTCCAAAAGATCCAGATGATGATAAAGACGTAATATGCGAGATAAGAGCTGGTGCAGGTGGAGAAGAAGCAGCATTATTTGCAGGAACATTATTTAGAATGTATTCTATGTATGCAGAAAGAAAACATTGGAAGTTAGAAATTGTAAATGAAAACGAAACAGGAATTGGTGGATATAAAGAAATTTCATTTATGATTAGTGGAAAAGGTGCATATAGTAGGTTGAAATTTGAAAGTGGTGTTCATAGAGTACAAAGGGTTCCAGAAACAGAGGCAAATGGCAGAATACATACATCAACAGCAACAGTAGCAGTACTTCCAGTAGTAGAAGATGTAGAAATAGAAATAAATCCATCAGATATTAAAATGGAAGTGTTTAGAGCATCTGGTGCAGGTGGACAACACGTAAATAAAACATCATCAGCAGTTAGGTTAATACATGAACCAACAGGAATAGTTGTTGAATGTCAAACTGAAAGATCACAATTCCAAAATAGAGAATATGCCATGAAAATGCTTAAGACTAAGCTATATGATATGGAAAAACAAAAACAAGATAGCGAAGTAAGGAATGCTAGAAAATCTCAAGTTGGAAGTGGAGATAGAAGCGAAAAAATAAGAACATACAACTATCCACAAGGAAGAATAACAGACCATAGAATAGGAATGTCAATATATCAAATGGATGACTTTTTAAATGGTAATTTAGATGAAATGATAGATAACTTAATTGCAGCAGATAGAGCAGAAAAATTACAAGGAGATGGAGAGGAAGAATAAGAATAGTATAAAACAGCCAAACATTGCAATAAGGCTGTTTTTAAATTTTGACTTTATGTCTACATTGTGCTATAATAATATTAGAGCATTTTAAAACCAAAATTATTACTTAGAAGGAGTGCTCAACATGAAAAAAACTATTTTTACAACCCTTGTTTTGGTACTTTTGGTTATGGCTGGCTGTAGCCGGTCGGAATCAACGCCAACTGACTCTGCGACACCGAATGATTCTGCAAATACTACACAGGATGCTGATGATCCGAAACAGGATGTCACATTTGACCAAACAGACAATTCAGTCTATACACCCTCGGGAGAATTGCTCATTAATTTGACATGGCTCAATGATGTTGGAAAACTTAATGCATCTGTTACATTGTCGAAGATGGCCGTGACTTCTGAAGATGATTTCGAAGCCTACGTTATAGGGGAAGCATATGAAATTCAAGACTTCTTTGGAGATGTACAGGATTTAATCAGCTGGTACAAAAGTGACGGTAAAAATGAAAATAGTGAACGCGGCGGATTTGAATTATATGGCGATTGGTGGAACATATCAGATCTAAAAATTGAAGATCTGGAAATGGAAATGCAACAAACAGAGTTTTACTATGTATTTCGTTTTTTTAGGGGGACGAGTGGCAGCAATCAAAAGGGACCAATATCATGGGTCCCTTTTGAATTAAAGTGCTTATGTGTATAAATATAATCTCATTAAAAAATGATTAAATGAAAAACTATGTCAAGGAATAATATAGAGCAAAAATACTAAAAATGTTGATAAATAAAAAATAGAATAAAATAAACTCTCCTTTAATAAAATTAATTAAAAGGGAGTTTTTTTATGGAAGATATTTTAAAAACTACACTGGTAGGCTTATTTTTTGGCACATTTGGAACTACAATAGGTGGAATAATTGGAGTTAATGTAAAAAATCCTTCTAATAAAATATTAGGGTTTATATTATCTTTTGCATCAGGCTTAATGACTGCTATTATTTGTTTTGACCTAATACCAGAAGCTTTTGAATTAAGTAATTTATATATTTCTATGCTAGGAATAATAGTAGGTATTATTTTAATGATTGTATGTGATTTGTTTATAAGTAATAAGGTTAGTAGAAAAACCGGAAATAAAAATAGTCTATTAAGAACAGGTATAGTAGTAGGGATAGGATTAGCTCTTCATAATTTTCCAGAAGGATTAGCAATTGGTTCTGGTTTTGGAGCTTCTGTTACATTAGGACTTTCACTGGCAATTGCTATATGTTTACATGATGTACCAGAAGGAATATTCCAAAGTAGACACCAATGGAAATATGCTAGATAAAGACGATTTGAATTCGAATATTTTAGAACTAATAAATTTATATAATTTGAAACAAAAAATGGCTTAAAATGTAAAATAATGAGAATTAAACATATAAGAAATGGAGGAATGATATGAACGAAAAAAGCCCCTATGTATTAAATAATACATACCCTATATACAAAAAAATCAATACCCTATTGT
>ERZ1643251.2236-NODE-2236-length-20037-cov-7.777149_pt1 | contig 20037 bp, 16 predicted proteins | sample MGYA00579261_ERZ1643251 | MGnify/ENA primary metagenome ERZ1643251 (study PRJEB29033, sample SAMEA4952267) | chicken gut metagenome | biome: Broiler Chicken; feature: Gastrointestinal Tract; material: Caecum | place: Ireland | collected 2018 | study: Broiler... | reverse complement strand
TAGTATATACAAAAAATTATAAAATACAAAATAAAATAATAGGATTATTTAATAAGAAATCTTTTAAAAGGCGCATTTTTGTTCAAGCTTCATGTTGGAAGGAAAGGAAAATAAAAATTTACACTCCCAAGTGGCACTTGGGTAAAAACTGACTCGGCGGATATGCCTACTAGTTGGACTACAAATGTAGTAACTAGCATTCCAGCTTCAAATAGCATAGGCTTTTATCATCAAAAATCCGCTTGGGAGAGTGCAATATAATTAAAGAATTGTTTATATCAAAAAAATATCACGAATTTAATCGTGATATTTTTTTATTTTACTATAAAGTTTATTAATCTTGAAGGAATTAAAACTACTTTTATAATTTGTTTGTTCTCAAATTTTGAAGCAAATTCTTCTTTTACTTTTTCTTCTATTTCACTTTGGCTGCTTGTAGGGGATATGTTTATTCTACCTATAATTTTGCTATTTTGTTGAACGGCTATCTCTACTTCGTTTTGAATAAGGTCAGTTTCGTTATAGCTTGGCCAAGGTGTGTTTTCTATTGTAGGCGTGAATTTGCATTCTTCCCAAAGCTCTTCTGTGATGTGTGGAGCAAATGGGTTTAATATTCTAAGTAGTACCTTATATTCTTCGGAATTTATCTTACCTAGTTTTTCTAGCGCAGTTGTGAATATCATAATCTGCGAAATTGCTGTGTTGAACTTTAAGTTTTCTATGTCTTCGCCAACCTTTTTAATACTGCTTGCACATATGAACTTTTGTTCATCTCTTATTTCGCCCGTTTGAACCTTGTCTTTTAATGCAACTATTCTATTAAGTAGCCTTTCGCATGGCTTCATTGTGGCGTCACTCCAAGGTTTCATTTCTGTGTAGTCGCCCATAAACATTTGCCCAAGCCTAGATACGTCTGCGCCGTAGGTTTCTACGTATTCCATTGGGTCTACGGTGTTGCCTGCGGACTTGCTCATTTTAGAGCCGTCTTTGGCTAAAATTATACCTTGTTGTACGCGTTTATCAAAGGGTTCACTGTAAGGAACTAAGCCGTTATCATATAAAAATTTGTGCCAGAACCTTGCGTAGAGTAGGTGACGTGTAACGTGCTCTCCGCCGCCGTTGTAGATGTCTACTTTTCCCCAATATTTCATTTTGTCAAAGTCGGCAAACGCCTTGTCGTTGTGCGGGTCCATATAGCGTAGCCAATACCAAGACGAGCCCGCCCAGTTTGGCATAACGTCAGTTTCACGCTTTGCAGGTTTTCCGCAGTGCGGGCAAGTGGTGTTTACCCAATCCGTTATTCTAGAAAGTGGACTTTCGCCATCGTCTGTTGGCTTATACTTATCCACGTTTGGAAGTTTTACAGGAAGTTCTTCGTCTGGAACTGCCACCCAGCCGCAGTGCTCGCAATAAACTAGCGGCACAGGTTCGCCCCAATATCTTTGACGGCTAAACACCCAATCACGCATCTTATACGTGCATTCCTTTTTGCCTAAGCCATGTTCTTCAAGATATTTATTTAGTGCTACCTTTGCTTCTTCAACGGTTAAGCCAGTAAATTCGCCGGAGTTTATTAGCTTGCAGCCTTTTCCTAAATAGTCGCCCTTTTCAAAGGCTTTTTCTTTTATATCTCCGCCGGAGATTACTTCTATCATTGGAAGATTCATGAGTTTGGCAAAGTCGTAATCTCTTTGGTCGTGGGCAGGCACTGCCATAACGGCACCCGAGCCGTAGTTTGCTAGCACATAGTCGCCAATAAACACAGGTACTTTTGCGCCGTTTATTGGGTTTATTGCAGTTATTCCTTTAAGCTCGCAACCGGATTTTTCCTTTACAAGCTCCGTCCTTTCAAACTCAGATTTCTTTGCCGCCTTTTCTCTATAAGCTAGCACTTCGTCCCAGTTTTGTATTTTATCTTTAAGCTTGTCTACAAGTGGATTTTCTGGGGCAAGCACAAAGTAGGTTATGCCAAACACCGTTTCTATACAAGTGGTAAATATGTCAAAGCTTTCTCCGCTTTCTAGCTTGCAATGTAGGGTAGTGCCTTCGCTTTTGCCTATCCACTTTCTTTGCATTGCCTTTATGTTTTCCCAATAGTGCGTTTCGTTTAAGCCTTCTAGAAGCTTTTCAGCGTATTCGCTCATTTTAAGCATCCATTGGCTCTTTGGCTTTTGCACTGTGGGCGTTCCACATCTTTCACAAACGCCGCCTTCGCTCTCTTCGTTAGAAAGCCCTATTTTACACTTAGGGCACCAGTTTATGTTGGCTTCTGCTTTGTAGGCAAGACCCTTTTTAAAGAATTGTAAGAATATCCACTGCGTCCATTTGTAGTAATCTTCGTCCGTGGTGTTTATTTCTCTATCCCAGTCGAAAGATATGCCAAGGCTCTTTATTTGAGATTTAAAGTGCTCTACATTTCTTCTTGTAACTTCCTTTGGGTGTATGCCTGTTTTTATTGCATAGTTTTCCGTTGGAAGACCAAAGGCGTCCCAGCCCATAGGGTACAAAACATTATAGCCTTCGGCGCGCTTTTTGCGGGCTAAAATGTCCATAGCTATTTGGTTTGGCGTGTGGCCTACGTGTAAGCCTGCTCCGCTTGGGTAAGGGAACTCTACTAAAATATAGTACTTTGGCTTTTTATCAAAATCTATGGCATGATAGCGGTGCTCTTCTTCCCATATCTTTTGCCACTTCTTTTCTACTTCTTTAAAATTCATATCTTCTCCTTAAATACGCTTCGGAAGCAAAATTTCGCGCGAGCGAAATTTTTAAGCGCCTTTTAAGGCGCTTTGCTCTGGGCTCTGCCCAGAGCGCTTCCGAAGCTAGTTTTCAACAACTGCTTTAATTCTTCTAACTCCGCTAGACGAGCTCTCTTCTTTTAAAATTCTAAAATGTTTAAGCTCGCTAGTGTTATTTACGTGTGGGCCGCTGCAAAGTTCTTTGCTAATATTTCCAATAGTGTACACAGAAACCCTGTCGCCGTACTTATCTGTAAATAGCCCAATAGCGCCCGTCTTTTTTGCGTCTTCTAGGCTCATCTCTTCGCGCACAACTGGAATAGCGTCAGAAATTGCCTTATTTACAAAATTTTCAACTTCTTTCACTTCTTCTGGGGTCATTTTTCTTTCAAAGTTAAAGTCGAACCTTAACCTTTCAGGTGTAATATTGCTGCCTCTTTGGTAAACGTGATTCCCAAGCACGTGCCTTAGCCCTGCTTGAAGAAGGTGAGTAGCGGTGTGAAGTTTTATCGTCTCTTCGCTGTGGTCCGCAAGTCCGCTCTTAAACGTGCCTTCCGTTTTGGAAATTTCTCTATGCTTTTCAAAAAGCTCGTTGAATTCCTTTTCGTCTACCGTTAAGCCCTTTTCGCTTGCTAGCTCCTTAGTAATTTCAAGTGGGAAGCCAAAGGTATCGAAAAGTTTGAAGGCAATTTTACTATCAAGTTTTCCGCCCTTTATATTATTTTCGTCTTTTACGTAGTCGTTAAACGCCTTAACGCCTTGCTCTAAACTTTTAGAAAATTTTGCAAACTCTGCCATGAATTTGTCTATAATTTCATTCTTAGAATAGTTCCACTTAGGTTCTAGGTCTATTTTTTTCATGTTATCCATGGTAAGCATTAAAAGCTCTGGAATTTTGCTGTCTTCAAGCCCAATAGTTCTCATGTGGCGAATAGCACGCCTAATTAATCTTCTAAGCACGTAGCCGCGTTTAACGTTAGACGGCTCTACACCTGCATTTAATATAAAAATGGAAGTTCTAACGTGGTCTGCTATAATTCTTAAACTTTCAAGTATTGGATTTTTAGAATTGTTTTGCAAATACTCAATTATTGGAAGGAACACTTCAGTATCGTATGCGCTCTCTAAGCCGTTTAGCGTCATTATCATACGCTCTAAACCAGAGCCTGTGTCTACGCTTTTCATTTTAAGCTTTGTGTAGTTTCCATTTTCGTCTTGATAATATTCCATAAACACGCCGGCGTTCCAAATTTCTATATAGCGGTTCTTGTCGTCGAATATGCCGGTTTCTTCATAGTTAGCGCCGTGTTCTGCGCCCGTGTCGTAGAACATCTCAGTGCATGGGCCGCAAGGTCCTGCGTCATGGTCGCCGCCAATGCGCCAGAAGTTATCTTCAAAGCCGCATCTTATTATATGGCTTTCTGGAATACCATTTTTCTTCCAGTGTTCTACGCTTTCGTTATCTGCTGGTATTCCGCGCTTTTCGTCGCCGGAAAAAACTGTAACGTATAGCTTTTCTTTCGGTATGTTAAAGCCCTTAGTTAAAAGCTCAAAGGCGTAGTGAATGGCGCCTTCCTTAAAGTAGTCGCCAATGCTCCAAGAGCCTAGCATATAGAAGCTTGAAAGGTGATGGCGGTCGCCAATGCTGTCTATGTCTATAGTTCTAATGCAGTTTTGAACGTTGCACATTCTTTTAGCTTGCGGCTCTTGCTCGCCAGTGAAAACTTTTTTCATAGGAGCCATGCCGGCGTTGATAAAAAGTAGTGTTGGGTCGTTTTCTGGCACAATAGAAGCGCCGTCTATAATTTTATGACCATTCTTTTCAAAGTAATTTAAAAACGTGTCTTTAATTTGTTTAACTGTATACATAACCTTGTCCTTTTAATAAAAAACTTATAAGAGTATAATAAAAAAAACAAAAAAAGTAAACATTAAACAACTATTTTTTGAAAAAACTATTAAAAGTTGTGTTTTTGCTTGACAAAAATGCGGGGAATTTAGTTTGTATTTTAATTCATTTATGTTAAATATAAAATATGAAGCAATAGAATTAGCAGAAGAATATTATAATAAAAACTTTAAAGAACTTAATGAAGACATAATAAATAGAGAGTTGAACGGCGAAATTATTCAAAATTTAAAATAAGGCGCATATTTTTTCAACCTTTTTTTAATTTCATTTGTTTTTTTGGGGCTTTGGTGGTAAACTAATGCCGTGACTAATCCGGAAAAAACTAAAAAACATAAAACTTTATATCAAGTTCTTGGCATAATTGGGGATATTATCTTTATCCCTATTATTTTAATAGCCCTTGTTTCTAGCTCGGCTATGTTCGTGGCTAGAAGCCAAAACGCTATGCCTAGCATTTTTGGCGTTTCACTTGGCTTTGTGGCGTCGGAAAGTATGGAACCTAGCGGGTTTATGAAGGGTGATGTTGTGTTTTTAGTTAAATGTGACCCCTATACCTTAAAAGTGGGCACACCAGACGATATAGAAGACGAGCTTGGCGATGTGATTGCCTTTTATCAGTATTCAGACCCAGCGGATTCTAGGCTTGGCTTAACAAGAGTAGATGATAGCGAAGTTTTAACAGCTCCGGACCCTAGCGAAATAGACCCAGAACTTGCAAATAGTAGGGTAAGTGTAAGTAACCTTCCAGATAACGTAAGAATTGTTTTCCACGAAGTAGTGGGTAGATATGTAGATAGCGACGGCACTCTGTTTTTACAGACTAAGGGAACGAGAAACACATACGAAGACGATGTTAAGGTTAGAGCGGATTACGTGATTGGCAAATACACGTATACTCCAAATTGGCTAAGGGCAACTTTTAGGTTTTGTGCGTCACAAATGGGCATGATAATTTTAGTTGTTTTACCACTTGGAATTTTAATTCTTTTTGAATGTTTTAGCTTAATTGAACAGGCAAACAACATGATGATAGAAAAAGCGGTAATTCAAGGAAAGCTTAGGTATAACGACCCGGACAGCATTAAGGCTAACGTTGGAATTGAAATGAACGACGTGGAAAAAGTGCGGTTCTATGCGCTGGCGGCGGAAGAAGACAAGGAAGGCGTTCAAGACTTTTTGTGGAAATATCTAGAAGACGGCGACAAAAGCGAAAAGGAAGAATACGAATTTGTTAAAAAGGCGTTAGATGCCTATAAAGTAAATCCGGAAATATATTTTGATATGTGGACGGAGCATATAAAGGGTAAGAAAAACAAAGAAAAATTAAAAGCTTACAGAGAAGAATGGCGAGTTAAGAATAATATAGCAAATAAAGAAAATCATTTAATTAAACAAGGAGAAACACTTGGAAAAGAAAACAGAGAAGACAGCTCTTCCCAAGAAACCACCAAAGAGGCCGGAGCAAACAAAGAAGACAAGCGCCCAAGAAGAAAAGAAAGAGCAGCAAGTGAAAGCGGCGCAAGCGAACAAAACGCAACCGAGCAAGAAGCAAACGCCGAAGTCGGCAGCGCAAGTAGCAACGCAAACAAGCAAGGCGAAAACGGCCAAAACTCAAAGCTCCCAAAAAGACCAAAAAAGCCAGAAGAGCCTAAGTGAAATTAATGAAAGTGCGCAAAAACAGCCTAAAAAGAAGCAAAGGACGTTTTATTCTCTCCTTGGCTTAATTTCAGACTGCATAATTATTCCCGTAATAATTATAGCGTTATTTTCAAGTTTCGTACTCTATTCAAACCAAAGAAAGAACGACGTTAAAAGCGTGTTTGGAGTTTCCATTGTTGCCATTCAAAGTGGAAGTATGACGCGCGGCGGCTTTCAAATTGGAGATATAGTAATAATTAACCGTACAAACACAGATAACCTTCGCCCTAAAAGCAGTACCTATGAAGGAGATATTATAGCCTTTTACTACGAAAACGCAGATAGAAACGTTACTAAAACGCTAATTACAGATTTTGATAACTATGTAGAACCGGATATTCCAGAAGAAAGTATGCCTAAAAGAGATAATAAGGAAGACCTATTAGACGAGTACACAAGAATTTATTTTCATAGAGTTGTGGGAGTATATGTAGACGAAGCTACAGGAATTAGGTATTTTGAAACTAAAGGTGATAGTAATAACAGTGCTGATCCTTATAAAATCCGTGAAGATTTAGTAGTTGGTAAATATGTAAACACGCCTATGTGGGTGAGAAGCATATTCAAATTTTGCGCAAGCGGGCTTGGCATGATTATACTTGTAATTTTGCCGCTTACAATTCTTATATTTATGCAGATGTTAAGCTTACTTGAACAGGTCAGCGCGCTCATGACGGAAAGAAAGGTTGTTATGGGGCAAATGAACTTTGATAACGAAGAGTCTATAAAGGTAAACGTGGGCTACGAAATGCGCGATTTTGATAAAATATACTTCTACGACGTCTCGCCGGAAGAAAACAAGGCACAAGTTCGCGACTTTTTGTGGGTTTATCCGGAAAACGTGAAGGTTTCTAAAAAACAACGCTCTCACTTAAAGGCTGTGGATATTGCGCTTGATATATACGACAAAAAGGGCGCAAGAGAATATTGGAACTATTGGAAAAGCTATTATAAAGGCAGGCACAAGGAGAAAATTAAACTTCTTAGCTACGTTGCCCTATACGTTAAGGGCGGACGAACTTACGAAGATGCATTAAAACTTGCAAAATTAGACGTAAAGAAGTATAATTAAGTCAGAGGTGAAAATTATGGCTGTAATTGAAACGTTAACGGTAATGGAAAAAGAAACAAAACTTGTAGACAACGAGATTTCAGTTATTATTATGCTTGAAAAGAAGTTTGGCGAGTTTATGAAATCTTACGACCTTAAAATTTGGGGGAAGAAGATGTGGGAATGGGTAGCGCTCGCTTGCGACGGTTACATGATTAAAACTATTCCTTGCACTCCGGAGTCCGACGTTTTAACGCTTATAAAGCCGCTTCTTACGGAAAGCAAGTATACCGTAGTGCTTTACTCCGACACACCGCTATTTAAAAGGCAAACCTTAAACGAAATCATGACGTACGTACGTCAGCGCGACTTAAACGTTTTGCCCTTAAAGCGTGGCTATGTTTTTAACACAAATTATATTCGTGCGGCGGAAAGTATTCGCGCGCTAGTTCAAGAGGATTTCGGAACAGACGACTTTACAGTTGTGGAAGACTATGCCGGGCTTAGCAAAGTTTCTAGAATTTTAAAAAATAGGATTATAAGTTTTCATCTAGCAAGCGGCGTTCAAATTTGTGACACTTCAAGCACATTTATAGATGCCGACGTTATGATAGAAAAGGGCACTGTTTTAGAGCCGAACACCTACATTAAAGGCGCAAGCTTTATAGGTAAAAATTGCCATATAGAGTTTGGCAGCGTTATAGAAAATAGCATAATATCAGATGAATGTATAATTAAAAGTTCGTATATTTCAGAAAGTAGAATTTCTGAAAAAACCGTAGTTGGACCATACGAAAGCGTGGTGGCTAAATCTAGTTAAAGAAGGGCATATGTTTTTAGTAGTAGGGCTTGGAAATCCAGAAAAAAAATATTTTAACACCTATCACAACATAGGCTTTTTAACTGTGGATAAATTAGCAGAAAAACTTGGCGTAAAGTTTTCTAAAACGTATTCAAAGGCAAGTGTAGCGGAAGGGGTTTTAAACGGAGAAAAAGTAATCTTAGCTAAGCCTAAAACGTATATGAACTTGTCTGGGGCTAGCGTGCAATCTTTTAAAAATAAGTTTAAGCTTAAAAATAATCAAATACTTGTTGTGGTCGATGATATAGACCTTCCAAAAGGCACATTCAGATATCGCGAAGCAGGAAGCGCAGGCACGCATAACGGCATGAGAAGTATTGTTCAAAATATTGGCTCAGATTTTAAAAGGGTTAGAATTGGCATTAAGCCAGAAATAAAACCCTTGGACCTAGCGGACTACGTGCTTTCTGATATGGATAAGGAAACAATGGGAATTTTAGATAGCGTAATGGACGCGGCAGCGAACTACATTTTAAAGCATATAGAGGGGCTAAAAAAGTGAACTTAGAATTGTTACTTAAAAGTAATGAACTTTCAAGTTTTCTAAAAAATTTGGAAGAAGGTAAAAAACAATGCCTTTTTGGGCTTAATGCACCAGAAAAAGGCATATTTTTTTCTTTGGCAAAACGCGGAATTTTTGTGGCATCAGATTTAGTGACGGCGGAAAAAATTTCAGCGGAAGCCTCAGCGCTTGGGCTTGAAAATAAAATTTTAACTTCATCTTTTACAAACCTTTTCGGCATTAAAGATAATTCTACTTTTTACGAGTTTATTACAGTAATTCTAGACTTTTTAACTGGCAAACTAAACGGACTAATTGTGCTTCCGGAAGTTTTATTTGAACGCGTTCCAAGTGAAGAAGAACTTTTAAGTTCTATTATAAAGTTAAATAGCAAACTAACCTTTGATAACCTAATAAAGCTTCTTATTGAAAACGGCTACACGCGCGTTGAACAGCCGTCTAGAAAGGGGCAGTTTTCCGTAAGGGGAGATATCATAGACATTTGGAGCGTGCAAAACTCCGAGCTTATTCGCGCCATGTATTTTGGCGACGATTTAGAAAAGCTTCAACTAGTAAGCTCCGACGACTTTTCATTAATTGAAGAACTTGAACATGTGGACATATATCCAGCTGTGCTTAAAAATTTAACTAAATGTAATATTTTAAGTTTTAACACCAATATTTTTTACGACGAGCCTAAAAAACTTGTAAGTGAAGCGGAAAATTTCGACGCAAGCTTAGGGGAAGATAAAAAACTTTTTCTTTCTATAAACGACGTATTTAAAAGCCAAAACTCTTCCTTAACGTCATTTAATAACTTACTTTCTCAAACCAACTTTTTTAAAGCGGATAGCGTTATAAACTTTAAAACGTCTAGTCCTAAAAAATATCTTTTCGATTATAGAGAACTAGTTAAAGATATAAACATTTTCGTGCGCGGCGGCTATAAGGTAAGCCTTTTTTGCGGCTCGGAAAATAATAAGGAAAAGCTAGAAAAATTTCTACTTGAAAATAATATCCATTCAGTAAAAGAAGACCATTTAGACGCAGGTGTAAGGCTGTTTTCAAACTATTTGCCGCACTCTGCATGGCTACTTAGCCTAGATAGCATAATTATAGGAACGGACGATTTATACAAAAAGAACATAACAAAAACCAGCAAAAAACAAAAGGTATTCTATACTCCAAAGGTTGGCGACTACGTAGTTCACGAGCTGCACGGCGTAGGCAAGTGTATCGCGCTTACAAGAATGAAGCTTTCCGACGTTGAAAAGGACTATTTTGTTATAGAATATGCAGGCGGTGACAAGTTCTATTTGCCAAGTGAGCAAGCCGGCTCTATTTCTGCGTTTTTAGGCTCAGATACCGCACCAAAGCTTAATAAGCTTGGCGGCGCAGAGTTTGAAAGAATTAAAGAAAAGGTATATAAAAACGTAAAAGAACTAGCAATAAACTTGCTTGAACTATACTCTGAAAGAGAGAAACAAAAGGGCTATAAATACACGGAAGGCGGTTATTTATATGATATGTTTGAGCAGGCTTTTGAGTTTGAAGAGACGGAAGACCAACTAAGCGCTGTTAATGACGTTATTTCCGATATGGAAAAGGGCAAGGTTATGGATAGGCTTATATGCGGCGACGTTGGCTATGGCAAAACGGAAGTTGCATTAAGGGCAATTTATAAAGCCATAATAAACGGCAAACAAGTGGCATTTTTGTGCCCTACAACAATTCTTGCCGAGCAGCATTTTGCCACTGCCAAAAAGCGTTTTGAAGGCTTTATGGTAAGGCTTGCTAAACTAAATAGATTAGTTCCAGAGCCGCAAGTTAAGGAAATTAAGAAGAAAATTGCAACCGGCGAAGTAGACCTTGTAATTGGCACGCATAAGCTTTTAGCAAACGACGTTGCCTTTAAAGATTTAGGGCTACTTGTGCTCGACGAAGAACAGCGCTTTGGTGTTGGAGACAAGGAAAAAATAAAGGCGTTAAAAAAGGATATAGACGTTTTAACGCTCAGCGCAACACCTATTCCTAGAACGCTTCATATGTCTCTTTCTGGTATTCGTGATATAAGCATTATTGAAACGCCGCCAAAGGAAAGGCTTCCTATTCAAACCTTTGTAGTGGAACAGTCCGAAGAGCTTATTGTGGACGCGTGCAAAAAGGAACTTGCGCGAAATGGGCAAATTTTAATAGTTTACAATAGAGTAGAAACTATTTACGACTTTTCAAGCCGCATTAAAGAACTACTTCCAGACGTAAAAATAGGCGTGGCACACGGAAAACTTCCACAAAAAATGTTAGAAGATACCATTTTAAAGCTATATAACGGAGATTTCCAAATTTTAATTGCAACTACGCTAATTGAAAACGGCGTAGATTTACCGCTAGCTAATACGCTTATCGTTATAGATTCGGATAAACTCGGGCTTTCTCAGCTCTATCAACTACGCGGGCGAATTGGCAGAAGTAATAGGCTTGCCTACGCTTATTTTACCTTTAACGGCAACAAAGTGCTTACTGAGCAGGCGTATAAAAGGCTAGAAGCTATAATGGAGTTCACGGACCTTGGCAGCGGCTTTAAAATAGCTATGCGAGATTTGGAAATTCGCGGAGCTGGAAACGTGCTTGGCAAAGAGCAGCACGGTCATATGGAAAAAGTGGGCTACGATATGTATTGTAAGCTACTTCAAGACGCTGTAAAAGAACTTAAAGGGGAAAAGGTTAAAGAAAAGAAAGAAATTAAAATGGACGTTGCACTCAGTGCGTTCATTCCAGAGGACTATATTTTAAGCGAAGCGGAAAGAATTAGAAGATACAGTGAAATTAGCGAAATTTCCAGCGAAGACGAGCTTTTAAACTTAAAGAGCGAACTAAAAGAAGGCTACGGAGAGCTTCCAGAAGAAGTGGAGAATATATTAGAAATTGCATTGCTTAAAAATTTATGTCAAAACGAAGACGTCAAACGCGTGCTTATAAATAGTCAAACGTGTAAACTGTACCTTTATAAAAAAGATGAAATCATGTCGGAAAGGCTTGCAAAGCTTATAGAAGAAAATAAAGATGTGGCTGTTTTGAAATTTGAAGACGTGCCAATAATTGAATTAGACCTACATTTAAGCCCGCTAGATAAGGTAAAATGGCTAATAAACCTATTAAAAAATTAAAATCTAAACAAAAATTGTTGATTTTTTTCTAGATTATGGCTATAATGTTTTGGTACGCATTGAACAAGGAGAATTATGAAGAAATTTTTATCACTAGCTTTTATATGTTTAATAAGTTTTTCCTTTATACTTACTGGGTGTAATTTATTTCCAACCAATCAAGCAAACTACCTTAGCGCACCAATAGTTACATTCCAAACGGCAGAAGGGGAAAATATTAAAATAGATAAGGAAGATTTAATAACCGCTTTTAACTCTTACGGAGCAGAGCTTGTTAATAGCTACGGTTATTCAATTCAAGACGCCATAGACGCGACTATTGAAGTGCTAATAAACCGCGAAGTTATGCTACTTGAAGCTGAAAGAACAATAACTCTTGGAAATGGCGACTTAAACGAAATTTGGGACGATGCCTACGACACGATTATTTCCAACCTTTCCACTTACGAAGAACTTGTTATAGAGCAGTGGAAACTAAATGTTCCATCTACGCTAGATGAAGAAGAAGAGAGTGAAACAGCTTACACACCATACAAGAAGCAAGCAGAAATAGTTTTACGAGACGGTAAATATGTAATTAAGCTTTTAAACACAAACACTAGCACAGACCAAAACGTTGACCTTTACTATAATGAAGGCGAAGAGATAACATCGCTTGTAAATACTGTAAATGAAAGGTTAAATAATTCTACTAACAAAGACGTTTTAACGGAAGCTAAAAGGCAATATGTAGAAGCTTTAAAGGAAAGTGAAGAAGGAAGAAACCTTTCCACGAATTCCGACGAAGTGTTTGCAAGAGAAGTTGAAAGAATCTACGAAGCTGTAAAGGATAATAAATATATTGAACTTTATAGCGAAAAACTTCAAGGCGACAACGATATTTCTAATATCACGTTAAGCCAAGTGCTTAGAAAGCTTACAGCTGATATGCTTTCAAGCTATACCAAATACACATTAAACGCAACACAATTTGATACGGACATGCTAGATAGCAGAGAAAACGTAGATTACGTTGTAAACAATAATTATTTCTATGTTAATCATATATTACTTAAATATGATGAAAGCTCTACAACTTATTTAGACGAATTAGAAACCTTGTATAAAAATGGAACAATATCAGAAAAAGCTTATAACGATGCACTAGAAGTTGAAGCGGAAAAAATTAAAGCTACAAACATTCAAACTGGCAAAGAAACAAACTTGTCTCCAATGGATATCTATAACGAACTTGTTGGGCTTATGACGGGTAAATCCGACGAAGCTAAAACTCAGATTTTTAAAGACTATATCTACACATACAACGAAGATACTGGTAATATGAACGCAGATTACTGCTATGTTATTGGAAAAGATTCAAGTAGAATGGTGGACACCTTTACAGAAACTTCACGCAAACTTTGGGACAACGGCAAAGGTGAGTACGGCGCTATTGATTACTGCGTTTCAGAGTACGGCGTGCACATAATCTTCTACGCTGGCCCAGTTACAAACGCTTTTACAATTTCAGACCCTGACAACTTCAATTTAAATACAGACAACATGGACGAACTTACTGAAATTGTAAACACACTTAAAAACACCTATTTAAACGCGTTCAACAATAAAACGCTTTTCGATAAGGTATACGAAGAACTTGCAACAGACAGTTACACAATTTTTGAAACAATGAACTTAGACGTTTTAAAGAAGGAAATTAAAAATCTAACCATTCATATTTCAAATTATCAAGATTTATTAGGATAAGCTAAGGCTTATCCTTTATTTTTTAAATAAAAGCTTTGACAAGGCGTGCAATATTTGCTATTATAGAAATTAATGAGAAAACGTGACGGGAAAAAGAATGTAAAAATTAGAGCTCCTAGGAAAGCCGAGGAGCCTTTTTCTCGTGAAGAAAACGTGGAAACAGCCACTTTAACGGAAGAAGAAGTAAAAGAAATAATAGAAAAACAAGAAAATGACCAAAATCAGATAGACGAAGCAGAGCAAACCGTTGCCAAACAAAAGAGTAAAAAGAAAAAAATTTGGAACTTAATATTCTTTTTAATAAACATAGCTGTAGTTGTGGGTATTTTAGTTTATCAACTTTTAACACAAGAAGTTATGCCGCTTTCTACGCTATTTAATAGTGGTTTTAATTTTTGGTTTCTAGTGTTAACGCTTTTTATCTTTGCTTTAACAATGTTTACGGAAACTTTTAGAACAAGCATTTTAATTAATCATACGTCGGGGAAATGGCGACCTTTTTTAAGTTATAAAGTTTCTGCGGTGGGAAGATATTACGATGTAATTACTCCTTTGGCAACAGGAGGAGAACCTTTTCAAATTTTATATTTAAAAAATAGAGGGCTTAGTGTATCCTCTGCAATATCTGTGCCAATGGGCAGATACGTACTTTGCCAGCTGGCTAGCATTTTAATGTCTACAATAGTGTTGATTCTAGCCGCTACCACGGATATAGTGGGCGGAGTTAACGTAATTTCCGTAGCTTTCTATATTGGCTATGCTATAAACACGGCAATATGTTTGGTAACAATATTTTTGTCTATAAGCAAAAAAGTTGGCGCAAAACTTGTTGCATGGGCTTTAAAGTTTTTAAAGAAAATAAAAATTGTTAAAAATTATGATAAACAATACAATAAAGTTTTAAAAGTTGTATCAGACTATCAAAACACAATGCAGGAATTTGCTAAATCTAAGTGGAAATTCGTGCTACTTGCTTTAATTTCAATAATTCAATACATTTTGCAATACGCTATACCATTTGGAATTGTATGTTTGTTCCTTGGCTGGCGTCCAGACCTATTTTTACAGGTGTTTATTATGGGCGTTATGATAGAAATGGCAGCAAGCTTTATTCCAATACCGGGCGGCTCTGGTGTTAGTGAACTTTCTTTCACGGCGCTATTTGCCTCGTTATTTACAGAAGGTACACTTTTCTGGGCGCTAATACTATGGCGTTTTATGAGCTATTACATCTACATTATTCAAGGCATTGTAATTATAATGTACGACTATTTTATTGGAAACAAAAAATACAGCTGGCTCAAACGTAAATGGGAGCTTGAAGCAGAGAGCGCAGAGTTTAGAGAGCAAAAGCTTAGGAATTATCAGCGCAGTAAAAATAAATTAATTTAGGCTTAAAAAGTTTTTAAGCCTTTTTTATGTTTATTTTAATATTTTTAGCAAATAATTTTAGTATGCAAAAAGAAATAAAGGCGTTTCCAAAAAGAAATGAAAAATTATCTACTAAAACTAAGTGGTTTATTTTTGTAATAGTAGTTTTAAGTGTGCTGCTTTTAATTGAATCCGCTTTTTTACTATCAGAATATTTAAAACAGCGTGTGAGTATACCAGGGAACATTCCATTAGGTACAGAAGTTACTGTAAATTTAAACTCCGAAGGCGCTTTTGCAGCCTCTATAACCTACGACGGCTCCAATATTCCGGGTGCAAGTGTTAAACAGGTTATAAAAATGAGTTTGCCGCTTGAAAGTGAAACTGCTGTGGTAAGAGCTAAGGTTTTTACATGTGATGAAGGTGGAAATATTTCCGAAATTCCAGTAACTGTTGCAAGCGAAGTTTGGTTAAAACAGGGGGAATACTATTATTATAACGACATACTTACCGCCGGCGTTACAACAAATTTTAGCCAAAGCATAACGCTTCCTACAAGTGAAGATTTTTTTAATGCAGAAAAATATTATGAAATAATTGTAGTGTTTGAAACACTACTTTATAATTCTGGAACGTACGATGTGGGCGAAATTTGGACAAATCTTCCAGAGAATTGGCTAACTAATGTTTAAAATTAGTGGACAAATTTTTTTTAATATATTAAAATTTATTATATGGAAAAAATAAAAGATAAAAAAAGTTTAAGTGTAAAACCATCTAAAAATAAGAAAAAGCCTAATGTTGACGAGCTTAACGTTTTACTAGACGCAGAAGCTGTAGATTTAACTCCGCTTGAAAAATTGGAGCAAGAAGTGGGCAGTCAGCCAGAAAGCGCTAATGCTGAAAACGTAGAAGTAAAAGAAACTAAAAAGCGCGGAAGAAAGAAAAAGGAAGTAGCGGCTGAAAGCGATACTGAAAAAGTAGCCACTGAAGAAGAAAAGAAAGAAGATAAAGCCGAGGTGGAAGAGAGCGCCGAAGAAGACAAAGAAAAAGAAGGGAAAGAAAATAAAAAAGAAAAGCCCAAGAAAAAGGTTAAAGAACCTATTCCGGGCGACATTGACGCTAAACCTTGGAAGATACTTTTCTTTGTAACTTTGGGCGTGGTTGGCGTTTTCTTAATTTTATTAATTATTTTAATAGTTATGTTAAACACGCCACCTACAAATATATTTTAATTAATTAAACTTCTGTTACTATAATCGTAAACTATGCTTGTATCAAATAGGGGCAGAAGGGAAGTTTTTCTGTTTTTTAAAGTAAAACCGTCTATCACTTTTCTATCCATGAAAAGTGATTTTTCTTTTATATTTTTATTAAACGGCATATAGCTGTAAAATTGTTGCATTCCAACGCCGCAAAATAGTTTAAAACCGTATTCTTCTAAAAGTTTATGTTTTTTAGATAAATTTCCAGAATCGTCTACCATTTCCCATTCGCCATAAGGGTAAACGTAAATTTGCGTTTCTCCTACAATAGCTTTAACTTCTTTGTCCCAGCTTTCAAGCTCTTTTTTAAAAGCTTCCACGGAGATCTTTTTCATGTGATAGTGTCCGTAGGAATGTGACGCAAAAGTCCAGCCGTTATTTTTAAGTTTGTTTACAACTTCTTGTGCCTTTTCTATTTCAGATTCTCTATTTTTGGTATTACTTTTTTGCGTTCTATAACCAAGAATGCCATCGTAGCCCGTTAAGTTTAAAGTGCCTTTTGCGTCGTCTATGGAAAAATCTGGGTGCTTTTCAATAAAATCTTCCATTATACAAACAAATTCTCTGTCGTAAGTAATTTTATCTTCGCCGTTTATGTTCGTAAGCTCGGCAATATTTCCGTTTTCATCTAAAATAAGTTTATCTATCATGCCAAGGTGTAGTTTTTTATGGTCGTAGTTTACGTCGTCAAAAGAAAATATTATAGGCTTTTTGCCTTTTGGCATTTTTATTTTATTTTTAACTGCCTTACCATTTTCAATTTTAAAACATTTATTGATGTCTACCAAGGCATAATCGTTTTTATATAGCTCTTTTAAAATGCTTTTAAATTCTAAGTGAGTAATGCAATCTTGGTTATAATGCAGGCTCATCTCGTTATTTTTTGAAAGCGCAATTTCCGGGTAGGCAAGAAGGCAATGCGTGAACAAATGCTCAACGCTATTTGTGTAGTAGTAGCTATCTTCTGCCTTTGCAAAGTTAAAATTTCCACAAAATAGCATAAAAATGAATAAAAAACTTAAAAATATAACAATTTTTTTCATATTTTTATTATTAATTATTATTTTAAAATTATACGTTTTATTATTCGATTTATTTAGACATATTTCTTTCAAACCCGCATTTGAAGTTTTATAGTATTCTGATAAACTATCGTTAGGAGAAAAATATGGAAATTTTTTATAAACAAGATGCTATTAATAAACTTTCTGAAATTTTAAAGAAAAATTACTATTGTAAAAACGTGCTTGTTATGATATCTAAGGGAGTAAAAGATAAAATTTTGCCAAGTATTGTTAATGAATTAAATATGGCGGAAAACCCTTTTAAAGTGAATGATGAAAGGGGAGAGTTTGATTTAGTTATTGCGGTAGGTGGTGGCAATATTTGTAATAATGCTAAAATTTATTGCAAAGAGCGTGGTTTAGATTTAATTGTAGTTCCAACGGCGCCCACTAGCACTATATTTTTTAGCGACGAGTGCTATAAATTAAACTTAAACACCATTGAAGTGGTTAAAGGCGTAAGCCCAAAGTACGCTATTGTAGATGAAAAGATAATTCAAGCAGCACCGCTATATCTAGCTAAACGTGGTTTTTTGTTTGGACTATCTTTTAATGAAATTCTCTACGAAAAGGAAATATATAATTTACTTTTTAATAGCTTTGAAAATATAGAAGATTTAAAATACTTACTTATAACCTTAGAAAACGGCGCTATGAAACTTGCGTCGGGTGAGCGAGAAGGCAAGCTTGAAGTTATGGATTTTATGATAGAAGTGGCAAAGCTAAATTTAGATATTACTGCTATAATTTCTCTTGCACATCTTTTAAGTTTGTCCGACAATTTTGCAAGCGAAAATATTTTAATTAGAAAATATAAAAAATTATCAGAACAAAATAAAAATTTAAATTTAAATTATTTAATTGCGGCTGATTTATTAATTTCAACCTTTAAAGAAATGTTTTCTCTTAAAAAAATAGAACCAAAAATATTTCCAAGTATACAAAAATTGCAAAAAAAATTAAATAATTTTAATATTTTAGTAGGAAAAATTAAAAATTTAGCGTTTTTTGACAAAATTATTGAAAATAAAGAGTTATTTTTAAAAATAAACGTAATAAAGCATAGATGCTACTATTTGGCTGAAATTTATAAGGATAGAATAAAAAATTCCATTAAAAAAATAATTAATATTTCTCCGGAAATTCCGGATATAGATGTTTGCTTTAATGCAATTAGCGTTATACCAATTTTAGACAATAAAAATTTGCTTGTGAATATGCTATCTTGCGTAGGTATTTTAGATTAAGGTTTAAAAAATAAAAATGCTGTCTAAAATATTTATGTGAAGAAGTTTTTGGTTTTTATTTTTTTACTTTTTATAGTTGCGGTTTGCTCTTTTGGTAGTGGCTACAAATTTTTAAGTTTAGAAAAAAGTGCTAAAATAGAACTATTTGTAACAAACATTAGCGCGTCGCTTAATGAAGACTTTATAAAAAACGGCGAGGCTTATGTTGTTCATACGAATAACTTGAAACTAGAAGATACATTAAAAAATGTTTCCGGCGTGTATGGCGTAAGCTATTTGCTTGAAGGGAACAAAAAAGATTATGAGAACTTAAAAAATATAGTTAAAGTTCAAAACCTTCAAGAGAGTGAAAACATTTGCACATTTTACGGGTTTTTAAGTGGCTTCGATAAATTTACGTACATAGATGGGAAAAAGGTAAACGTTCAAATAGCTTATAATAGTGAAAATAGCAGGCTTATTATAGGTTTTCCAATAATTTTAGGCTCTTATTAAAATTTAAGGTTTAAAGTTTTAAATTTGTGTCAAAACTATTTTCGGGAGGAAATTATGAACAAATTTAAACTTTTCATGAAAAAGTATGGCTACTATTGCATGGTGGGTGTACTTGTAATAGCACTTGGCATAACCATCGGAATAGCAGCTGGAACAGAAGATAACACGTTAAACACAAACCCTGCTGATAACCCTGTAATTAGCGTAACTAATCCAGAAGTTTTAACCTTTACTTTGCCAATGGAAAACCCAAGCATTATTAAGGATTTCTCTGGAGAAGATATCGTGTTTAACTCTAGCGTAGGTTGGTGGGAGACCCACGAAGGTATGGATTTAACATCAGAAAATTCCTTGGTGTTTGCAATTGCAGACGGCGAAGTACTATCCGTTGTTGATGACCAGTTAGAAGGAACTAAGATAGTTATCGAACATGCAAACGGTCTTCAAAGCGTATATAGCTCGCTTGATAGCACAGACATAAAGGTACAAGTTGGAGACAAGGTTTCCATGGGTGACCAGTTAGGCGTGGCTAGCACAAGCGCAAGCAACGAAAGTTTAACAGGCGCACATCTTCACTTTGAGCTTATTGAAGATGGAACAAAAATAGACCCAAACAACTATTTAGAACTAGAACCTAAGTAAAAAGTGCGGCATTTTCCCGCATTTTTTATTTTGTCATTAATTTATTGTTGATTTCATATTTATATTGTGATATAATAGGGTGATTTTGTAAGGAGGATAAAATGGTTGAAGAAAAAGTTAAATCTCTTATTGCATCACAACTAAACATTCCTGTTGAGAAGGTTGAAGATAGTTCTAGACTTGTTGAAGACTTGGGGGCTGACTCACTAGATATAGTTGAAATGTTAATGACTCTTGAAGAGGAATTTGGCATTAGCATACCAGACGAAGAAACAGC
>ERZ1643251.2227-NODE-2227-length-20062-cov-8.696356_pt1 | contig 20062 bp, 19 predicted proteins | sample MGYA00579261_ERZ1643251 | MGnify/ENA primary metagenome ERZ1643251 (study PRJEB29033, sample SAMEA4952267) | chicken gut metagenome | biome: Broiler Chicken; feature: Gastrointestinal Tract; material: Caecum | place: Ireland | collected 2018 | study: Broiler... | reverse complement strand
AACACTAAGAAAAACGATGTTTTTTTGTTAAAGCAACTACAAAACTCGGGTTATAGCATAAAGTATAACAAAAAAGAGTGACAAAATCGTCACTCCTATTTATTTGAGTTTCATTGTATAGATACTGCCCCGAATGGTTAGGATAATATCTATGGTTTCTGCGTTTTGTATTTCTCCTGGAAGTTCAAATACCCAATATCCTTCTAACTCTCTTGGTGTTACATTTGTTGGTTTGGTTGTTGTCGTACGGTTATCCACTGTATATCTTACGGTGATAAAATCATTTACAAATGAGCCTGAACCACGACGTGCAGCATAGTAAGTCGTATAGGTATCTATTGAGAACATTCTTTCTAGAACTAGTAATTTTTTTGTAGAATTACTTACTATTTTGTTTCTTAGGGTTTGGCAATTTCCACTCTTACAAGACTGATATGAATATTCGTAAGAATTTGCTATTGCATAATTTTTAAATTGTAATTGTGTGACACCTAATCTGGTTTCTGATAATTCCAAAATTTTGTTATAGTCGACTGTTCTTGCATCTTTGCTTTCGGTTACTCTATCATAACTTAGATTGACTGTTTTATAAACAGGGGTAATACTTCCTACTTCATATGTAATGGACTCTAGTATTTTTAAGTCGATGTTTTGATTGATAAGACTTGGGTCAATTTCATAGGTTAATACATACGTTCCTGTAGAACCTGGGGCAAATAAGGTATCTCTTGTATAAGGAATTCCAAAATCTGGGAAATATGTTCCTCGGTCTAAGGTTGCACTGATGCGACGGCGGGCTACTTCAAGCTGGAAGTTGTCGTAATCTAGAGTCACAGAATTTGTGCCATTGTTTGTTATTTTTAGGGCTAGTGCTAAGTAGTATTTGCCATTGTCAATAAGGTTTCCATCAATTCCTAAGTTTGTTAGTATTGAGTCTTCGACACTGACGGTTAGATTGTTATGACGAATATTTTGTGTTTGGCTATACTTTCTGTTATAAACACCAAAGTTCAAGTATAGTAATATTCCGAATACGACTACCACGATGGAAGCAAGAACCCCAAAAGTAAATTTGTTTTCTAAGACGTAATATTTAAATTCTCTTAGGAACCTTCTAAATGTTCTTTTGTATTTATAAGCATCTTTTCCGATTACTAATTCAAATTCTTCTGAGTCTATATCGGTTATTTCTAGTTCTTTGGCATCTTCTTCGAAGTTGAATTTTTTAATATCAAAGCCAATACCCCGAAGAGCTGAGTATCCTAGGAAGAAAAATTGTGGCAGATATATTACATAGGATAAATCTCTAAATACACGGACGGTTTGGGCTTCGATAGTAGCATTTTCAATACTTCCTAATATGCTGTAATATACTGTTATGGCAATGAGTAGGAAAATATAGTAAATAATGATTGCCATGTAAAATTTGGTATCTTTTTCTTTTTTTCGCATTAAGAAGTAAATGGCTAGGGCGAGCAATATTACTAAGAGAATTGCGCCATACATGAAATAGTTGATGTATGTTCCAGCAATGTTTACTTCACTCGTATAATAATTAGCTCGGACATAGTTTGATAAGAATGATGACATAGCACCAAAGCGTATAATTAGATACACAAAGGGAATACATAGTAATAAATGTATTAGTTTAAAGTGTTTGATTAAAAATGCATAAGGCTTTCTTAAAATCATAGTGCATCCCCTCTTATCTTCTTAAATTATATCATGAAAAAAGAAAAGTGACTATTCCTTTTCTTTCTTTTCATTATAAACGTGGGTTTACTAATACTTGTCCTTCTGATAAATAAATTACACCATTCTTTTTTACTAAGTCTTCACTTGATATTTTGAACATATTCGCGACTATGTCTAAGGTATCTCCTTCTTTGGTAATGTAGTAACTGTAACCATTTTTTGGAATGACTATTTCTTGGCCCGGATAGATGTATTCTTGCATGGATAGACCATTTAAGCCAGCAAGTAATTCCGGATTTATGTTATAACGTCTTGCGATACTATATAAGGAGTCTCCTTTTTCTATTGTGTAATAGTTATAATAGTTCTGTTTATTTGATGGTGTAATTGTATTTGGTTCTCTTTCAAAATTAGAGGTCTGATACATAAAAAATCACTTCCTAGTTATAAGATATGTGAAAGTGATTTTTTGGTTAATCTATAAAGATAACATTTTCTGAATTGAAATTCCATTCAAAGTAATTTAATAGTAATTTTTCTCCTTCTTCTTTGTTATAAGAGTATACGTTATCGTTTACAAGATAGTAAACTGTATTATCGGTATTGGAAAGGATTTTGCTTGGAGCAGACTCTCTTATTTTCATTTGATGATTGTCAAATATAGCATACAATCCATCTTCTTTGATATTATATTCTAGGATTGTTGTTCCTTTAAATGTGTTTTCTTGATATAGAAGACGGTTCATTGTAACGTTAGTCCACTCGTGGTCGTATATCTTACCACCTTTTTGTTCTGTACCTACTCTTTCTTGTTTTTGTTTGGCAATGTTTAGTTGCCATTCTGTTTTTTCGTGTTTATCAATGATATAAAGATCTCCTTGATATACTCCTAGAACTGCACTATCAAAGTAGATACTTGTTTCTAATGCCCAGGTAGTTGTACGACCAGTATTCATGTCTAGTAAAATGACTTTATCAAAGTAGTAATCTGCATTATAGTCGGGAATGACTAGTGTATCATTTACTTGGGTTATTAAAGTTGGGTTATAAATGTCTTTATCAAATAATTGAATATTTTCTGTGGTATTTTCATTAATATGGTAGAAACCGCGATAGTTCCAAATATAGTAATTATGATTTCTATAGTGATATACATTAATGTTATTGTATGTGGTTAAAATTGTATCTTCTTTCGTTTCACTAGTTACTCCTAATTTTTCTTTCATTTCATCACTTACTAAATGATAAGATATTTGTGTTTCTTCTTTGGTACAAAGAGGTTCGATACGAACTTTATTACTACTTATTGTAATACAAGACTCTGTCTCTGTTTGGTATTCAGTGATTTGGTCGATATTTTTTTTAGATGAAAAGTGTTGATTATAAACAATTGCAAAGCGTTCGGTTTCACCTTTTTTGATAATAAAAGAATAGTAATCTTCTTCTTTGTGATAACTTTCAGTAATTTCATAATCATTGACAGAGTATGTTACAGTATAATCTTTTCTTCGAAATAGAAAGAATAATACTAGAGCAATGATTAGAATGATAATTAGAAGTAATGCTAGTCTTCTTCTTTGCTTAATTTTGGCTTTCTTCATAATAATACTTCTTTTTTTCTTCCATCATAAAGGAAGATATTACAGTTTCTAATTCTTGAAGAGATTCTTTAGATAAGTGTGAAAGCACTACTTTTTCACGAGCAGTATCAATTACAACTTTGCCCCAAAATAGGCTTTCAAATACTTGCATATCGTTGTATAAATCAGGAGTTACACTGTTGAGAGCATAACCAATTAATACGCGTTTTTGTCCAATTAATAATCTTTTGTTCGTTACTGCAACGACCGCTGTTTGAAATATATCAAACAATCCTTCGCCTTTTTGTCCTGCAAAAGCAAATGTTACTTCCTCATCTGGGTTTACATGCATATCTATTATTTTAGAGTTTTGAAATAATCGCCAAGCGATTGTTCCTGGATATTTTTTCTTCCATTTTTTTACAAGTTCATAACAAGTCATAGTAAATCACATCCTTTAAAATATTATAATATTTCTTTTAAAAAAACACAAACAAAAAAGAAGGTTATTCGGCCTCTTTTGTGTTACCTGTCCAAGTCCAACCTTCCACTTCTTTTTCTTTACTCCAAATCGTTTCTGTTTCACTTGTTGGAGTTTCATTTTCTGTTGCTAAAATCCTATCTGTTGAGTTTTCTTTATAGCATGTACTTCCTTCTAATGAATAACCACTAGGACAACTGTATGTTATAAACTGTGTTTTTGCTGGGGTGATACATCTGTCACCTTGTAAAGTAGCATCACTTTGTTCACAGTAATAGTATGCTTCGGTTGTTGTTTTTTTGTAGCAGCGAGAATTTTTTCCGGAGCCGCTTTGTGTATAACCAGCTGGGCAAGAGTAAGATAGTCCATCATCCACGACTATAGCATCAACTGTTTTTACACATTTATTGCCTGATATCATAGTATAGCCAGAAGCACAGAAGTAATTCTTTTTCACTGTTTTTTCAGCGGCTTCATAGCGATAGCAAATTAAGGTGTTGCCTTCTCTTCTTTTTGAATATCCACTTGGACAAGTTGTGTTATTTGTACTTGCTATTGTAAATACGCATCTTGCCCCTGATAGGGTTCCACCATTTGGACAGCTATAAATATTTTCTGTACGATATCCAGCATCTACTTCTTTTGTACATTTACTGCCAGATAAGGTGTAGCCACTAGAACATCTATATGTTGCAGAGCCTTCTGTAACGATTGGTTCAACGTATTCATATTCTGTATCACTTGATTTGTAGATTGCTGGTCTATTTTTTTCTGGAATTACACGGTATTTTGGTGTTGCTGGAAGGGTTTCTGTGGTAGAAGCTCCAATGCAGTAACGTCCTGAATTTATATATCCTTCTGGACAAGTGTATTTTCCAGTTGTTACGGTTCTTTCTAGCTCATAAAGGATGGTGCCATCTTCACTTTCTGTACTTTCATCAAAGGTTACATCATAGGTGGCACTTTTATCTTCTTCTCCACATTTTAAATATACGTATAAGTTAAAGTGTTCCCCAGTTTCTTTTACTAAAGATACATAACTTTCTTCACTACTACAAACCGTTTCATCTTCTTTTAGTTCTTCAATTAAACTACCATCTATCATATCTTTTAAAGTTAACAAGATTTCTTCTTTTTCGCCAGTTGGACGATGGGTATCTACTTTGAAATAGGTATAGCCTACTTCACGCATTCTTTCCATATTATCGTCAAAATTGTTATGGCTGGTAGCATTTTTTATTTTTGTTACAACAAAAATCACCACAAAAGCTACGACTAGAAAAATTCCTAGTTTAATTAAGACAGAAACATAGTCTGCTTTAAAATGCAATATTTTTTTCGGTGTTTTTTCTTTCGTAGTTGTCGTTTTTTCTACTGTTTTCTCTTTTTTAGGTGTATCTGTTTTCTTTTCTTTAACAGTTTTGTTTTTTGTTCCTGTTTCTTTAAAAAACTTTTTTTCTGCTTTCTTTTTTGCTTTTTTTACTTTTTTTTCAGGAATTTTTTCTTCGTACATCAGAGCATCCCCCTTTAGATAACATAAATACTTGACTGTATCATATCGCATTCGTTTTGAAAACGCAAGAATTTTGTGATATAATTGTGGTACGGGGCAGTAAATGGTTTCGACAGCAATTACTAATTTAGACTGCAGGTAGTAGGCATACTATAAATGCAAACCTTAAAATTAAATGACGAGAATAACTCAGTCTCTTCTATTGGAGCTTTCGCTCCTGTAGCTGCTTAATTTAGAGCGAATAAGAAGGCTTTTATTCACTTTCTCTTATAGGGTGTTTAAAGGTTCATAGATATAAGATATATAAAGTTGTTTGCTTTAGATAACTTTACGAATACTAATAAAGCTCGTATAAGAATTTGGTGAGTTGGATCCAATTCTTATATTAAATGAATTCCAACTAAACCTGTAGACGTTTAAATGTAGGATTGTTTGGACAGGGGTTCAACTCCCCTCTGCTCCACCATGGGTGATTAGCTCAGTTGGTTAGAGCACTTGCGTCACATGCAAGGGGTCATAGGTTCGAGTCCTACATCACCCACCAGATTGATTAATAACTCGAACTTTTGAGTAACAATAGAAAACGACCTTGTTAAAAAGTCGTTTTTATGTTATTATGTATATGGATGAAGAAAACTTCATAAAATATTAAAGGAATACCTAATTTTGAAGCGTTAGGTACTATTCCAAATTTCTTTGTATTAGTACCGACTTATGCAGTTGGTACTATTTTTATTAAAATGATTAATATCACAATAATAAGGAGTATTAGTTTGATTTAATATAACTAGTGAATCAACTGAGAGATATGAAGAAATGATATCTGAAGTCGAAGAAAAATTAGGACCTGTCGAGTCTCCATGGATAGCTTAAAAAGATAATACATTATTATTTTTAAATGTGTGAAATTTTTATAAATAATATTTATATATCATTTCGTACCATGTAAGAGTCGCAGATAACTTCTTTAATAATACTCCGTATCGATATTAAACTTGAGCTTTTTGAGTAAAAACAAAGCAACTTGAAAAAGATATTTTTATGGTTATAAATAATTCAAGAAAATTTGTATATAAAAAAGGAAACATTCAGTTTCGACATATTGAATATTTTCCTACTTTATGTGTAGACATTTTGTTCGTTATTGATGAATGAAGTGTTTTTTTATTATACTTTTTAAATATTTTCACTAACTACTTCTAAACCTAATAATTCTATTTTATTCGATAATAACTCTTTATCTTCATCTATCTCTTTTGATAAATCGGTAGATAAATATTTTTTTAAATCATCGGGAAATACAGTTACTGTGTTTTTACCACCTGCTAATACACTAGCTAAAAAATTGGCACCGGAAGAAATTCCTACTCCTAAACCTAATTTACTTGCTAAAATCCTACTCATATTTATCGCATCTTCATCGTTAATTTTAATTATTTTATCTATAAGACTCTGGTTTACGAGTTTTGGAATAAACTCATCTCCTATTCCTTCAATTTTATGATTTCCTATAATTTTACCACCACTTAAAAGGGGCATTTTATCCGGTTCTAAAGCAATGATTTTAATATTGTTATTGTATTCTTTTAATCTTTTTGCTACACCCATTAAAGTACCACCTGTTCCTATTCCACTTACGAAACTATCTAACTCGTTTACTTCGTTTAATATTTCTTTTGCTGTAGTGAAGTAATGGGTTTCTATATTTAATGGATTTTCAAATTGTCTTGGTAAGAATCCGTTTATTTTAGAGGCAAATGCTTCACTTCTTTTTATTGCTTCTTTGAATCCGCCTTCTTCTTTACTCACTAAATATACATGAGCTCCATAAAGCTTCATTATCTTTATTCTCTCTTCACTTACCCAATCTGGCATGAAAATATGAACTGGATGAGAAAAATAAGCTCCTAACGCAGCAAAGGAAATTCCTGTGTTACCACTTGTTGCTTCAACGATTGCTTGATTTTCTTTTAATATTTTTTCTTCCTTTGACTTTTTTATCATATAATAAGCAAGACGATCTTTAATACTGCCTGTATAATTGTAATACTCTAATTTGGCATAGACATAGCCTTCTTTATTCTGGTAACGATACTTTATCTTAACCATAGGGGTATTACCAATTAATCTATCTAAATTATTAATATTTTTTTTGAACATAATAGCTCCTCCTAGTATTATCATATAATTTAATTTTAAAAAAGTGCCTAGGTTTATTTTGTCTAACTATCTTCTTTTTATTGAAGAAACAATCACTAGGGAGTTGATGTTGTGCATAGAAATCTTTTTTTCATGAATAGCAATGTCATAATTGTTTTTCCTCTTTTTTTATGCTAGAATACGTCCTTAATGAAAGAAGGTAAGATGATGGCAAGACCTATTCCTAGACCGGTTTCAAAAAAGATCGTTGAACCTATTTATCAATTTCATGATTTTATTGGGAAAAGCGATGAGGAAATTAAGACAAGAATGTCTCGAAGTATTTATATTGAAGATTTGCATAATTTAAAGAGAAATTTTGATTTATTAAAAAGAATTTTATCTTTTAAACAATGTGATAAGCTTTATTCTAAAAACTATGAATGTTTAACGTTTACTGAAAGTGAATTAAAGGATTATGAAAATGTTATTCTATCGTTAGTAGATGACTATCAAAATAAAGATCGTTCTTCTCTTAATTTTTCTGTTTTTCAAAAGACTACTGGAGAAATTCCATTTAGTTATGTATTGTGGAACCCCATATTACAAGAAACTCAGCATGTTTCTTTATATACGATGACAAAGACACTTTATCCTAGCACTACTGCTTATAATCAAATTTCTAAGGAAACTTTAAAGAGAATAGAAGAAATTGTCCATCATCTTGCTATGAAATATCAAGGTAACAGTGCAATCTATAAAACTATGGTTGTTTCTGATTATTTACAAGATCTTGTTCAATATGTAGATTCTGATAATATTAGTGAAGGTGTTTTAGGAACTTATATTACGGACTCTTTTGGTAGGAATATTACTATTCCACTTACTGTAAATCCTGAAACTGTTTTATTTGAACATTTTGGAGTGTGTGCAGGAATTGGTAATGCGACTACTCTTCTTTTAAATAATCCTTCTTTCAATGTATGGACAAGAAGTATGTATGGGGATAATCATGTGTGGAATGTTGTCATGCTCGATGATGGACAGTACTACTTTGTGGATAATACTTGGTGTATAACAAGAAATAAACATCAATATTCAGAAAGTTTGAAAGCAGCTAGTTTTAGTTCTGATTATTTGTTTTTCGGAAGTGAAACTGCAAAGCAAATTGGTCATCATAATCCTGCTACTTTATGTCCTACTCTCTCAGAGAATGATTTGAATTCTAATCTTTATAAACCTACTCCTATGGAGCTTTGTAAAACTTTAAAACTTCAAGATTATCGTCCCCCTGTATTTCCAAGCAGGCTTCAAAAATAATTTATAAAAGAATAGATTTTTCATTTATTCTTTTTTTCGTTTTCCTAGTATTGTATAATGTTTTTAGGAGGTTTTTTATGCTAGATTTTCAAGAACTTACCAAGTTTCATTCTCCTGGATATGTTATCAATGTATTTTGTGATGGAGAAGAAAAGGAATTTGTTTATGGTTACCGTGAAACAAGACCACAACAATTAAAATGTGATAGTAGTACTCTTTATGATATTGCTTCTTTAACAAAGGTTTATACCGCGACTTTAATCTATATAGCTCAAGAAGAGAAAAAGCTAAGTGTTTATGACTTTGTAACTGATATAGATACTCGATTTTCTCAATTATCACAAGTTCGAATTCTTGATTTGTTAAGTCATAATCAAGATATCTGGACAGATGGTTATTTAGGTAACGCTCATAGTAAAGAAGAGTTTTATCAAATATTATTTTCTGCTTATGTTAAAGGGACATTTCCTACTTATGTGGATACACATTATATTATCTTATCTACGTTACTGGAAACTATTTATCATCAGTCCTTTGATAAAATTTTGGAAGAGAAAATTTTGAACCCTCTGGGACTTTTTCATACAACAGTTTATCCTTCTGGAAATAATATTGCTTCTAATAATTATGAAACATTAAATGGAAGTGTTGTTGACTCTAATACTCCTGGTCAAATTCATGATACTAAGGCAAGAGTAGCAAAGTCTTTTGGAGTTACCACAGGACATGCTTCTATTTTTACTACAGGACATGATTTACTTTTGTTTTTGCAATCTTTTTTGAACTGTAAGTTGCTTTCTAAAGAAACAATTTCCTTTATGTTAAAACATGATAACCGCAACCAAAAGAATTATGATATTTTAAAGAAAGTTGTATCTAATGAAACTGATATTAATAAAATGTATGAGATTGCTTGTAAGCAAGATGCTTCTTTTCGGGCAATGCGAACATATAATTATATGGGTACACGTTATCGTAATGATATTCTTCAGTTAAACGATGTTCCTTTGATATGTAGTGATGAAACAATTGTGTTTAGTGGTTTTACCGGTCCTTCTTTTTTAATTGATTTTAAAGAGAATGTTATCATTGTTGTACTTTGTAATGTTATGCATAATACGAAATTGAACCGCACAGAGCGAAAAAAGATTACAGAAAACATTATTGAGGAGATTTGTAAAAAGATTTATTAATATATTTAAGGAGATAAAAGTTATTCTGAATTCTATCTGATATAATTTATAGGAAGAGGCGTATGGTATGGATGATATTTTAAATAGACTTTCAAAATCTAAATTTCGTAGTAAATTTCATTTATCAGAGAAAGATAAACTCTATATTGATGAAAAAGGGATGGATACGATAGAACGTCATGCTCATGACTTTATTGAGAGTAGACTTGCACCTAAGGATTTATTGAATGACGGTCATCAAACTCCTTGGAAGGGGCATCCTGTATTTGTGGCACAGCATGCAACCGCAACATGTTGTAGAAATTGTCTATATAAATGGCATCATATTCCAAAAGGCAGAGCTCTCACAAAAAAAGAACAAGATTATATTGTTCATATTATTATGCAGTGGATTTTAAATGAAAAAAGGAACAATTAATGTTCCATTTTATTTTACCCATTCGACAGCGATTAATTGATAATTTTCGCCATTGTTTTGATAGGTATAAGCATATGTTGTACCAAGATCTAATAAGGTATTGATTGTTGTATCGTCATAAGTTCCAATTAATTCATCTTCTAAATTGTAAACATTGTTATCCGTACGTTTTAAAACATTGACATGTAATATCACATTTCCAGATGCATCATAAGTATAGCCAATCATTTTTGAATAGTAATTTTCTGTTTTACATGCAGTAGTATAATCTTCTAGATTTTCAATTGGAACTTTATCTCCTATGCTTAAATTCCATGTTAAAGCACCTGTACAATCTTTTGTTAAATCTTCATAGATTTGTTCTGCTTGATCTACTGATATTTCATCGTTATTTGGCTCTGTTGGAGCTGAAGTATTTGGATTTTCTTCCTGGTCAGGTGAGAACAATAATATCGCTCCACCTACTATTACCACTACTACTAAAAAAATACCTACTACAAGAACTGTTATTTTCTTTTCTTTTAATGTCTTTTTCATAGTCTCCCTACTTTCATGAATAGTATAGCAAATATTAAGAAAAATGAAAAGATGTTAATTGCTTTATTGTTCATTTAAATATTCATATGCTTCAATAATTTCTGGGTCAAAATCTGTAATTTTACCGCTTGGTAAGTAAAGCATTTTAGAAATATTTAAGTTTTTTACAAACTCTATATTGTGAGATACTACAAGAAGGGTTCCTGGATAATCTTTAAAAACTTCTGCTATTAAGCTTTGAGTATCTGGGTCTAAGTGATTGGTTGGTTCGTCTAATAAAAGTAAATTTGATTTTTCTAAAGCTAATTTGGCTAGTGCTACTCTACTTCTTTCTCCTGGAGAAAGGACACTTACTTTTTTATAAATGTCATCACCACTAAATAAAAATCTTCCTAAGACTCCTCGTAAAAAAGAGATATCTTTGGTAATACTTTCAAATTGTTCGACGATTGTTTTTTCTTCTTCTAGTGTTTCATGTTCTTGAGCATAGTAACCAATGCTTATTTTTTCGCCTATTTCTACTGTTCCTTCTAATGGTTGTAACGTTCCCATAATTAGTTTTAACAGAGTTGATTTTCCAACGCCGTTTTCTCCGACTATCACGAAACGGTCCCCACGTATCATTTGTAGGGAAATATTTTCATATAATAAGTGGTCTTTTGTATAACCAAATGTTATTTTATCGACTCGTAATGGATAGAAGTCTCCTTTTTCTTTGATTTCCATTTTGAAGTTTGCTTTTTTACTTAGTCTTTCTAGGACTACTTTGTTTTGTTCTAAGCGAGCTAGTTTTTTTTGACGGTCTTTGGCAATTTTGGCTTTTTTCTCATTACCACGAATATATTTGGCAATGATTTTCTTTAGCTTTTCTTCTTCTTTTTCTTGCTTAGCGGCAATTCTTTCGTTTGTTTTCTTTTCTTCGGCTATTCTTTTTTGGAACGTTTCGTAAGAACCTAAAAATAACTCCATATTGTGTTTTTGTTTATCTAAATGTAATGTTTTGTTTGTAACTTTGTTTAAAAATGGAATGTCATGGGAAATTACTAAAATAATTCCTGGATATTTTTGAAGATAGTTCATGATGTATTCTTTGCTTTCTAAATCAAGGTGGTTGGTTGGTTCATCTAGTAAGACAATTTCTGCTTTGCTAAATAAAATTCTGGCAAAGGCTACCTTGCTTTTTTGACCACCTGATAAGGTATTTAAGGGACTATCTAGTAAATCGAATATATGAAAGCCTATGGCTAAGTCGATAAGTTGTTCTTCCATTTTATATGGTTCAAAGTAATCGATTTGTGCTTGAACCTTTCCAGCTTTTTTTAGAATAGATGCACTTTTCTTTTCATTTGCTACACTGGCTTCTTGGTATAGAGTAGCAAGCTCTGCTTCTAATTCTTTTAAGGGTCTTGCATTTTTTAAATACTCTTCTACTGTAATACTCATATCGGGTATTTCATCTTTGATTACTTGAGGTAAATATGCAATTCTTGTATTTTCGCTTGTCGTAATCGTCCCAAAGTCTGGTTGGTAATCTCCTAGTATTAAATGAAACAAAGTGCTTTTTCCGGCACCATTTACACCAACTACCCCAATATGATCATGGTTATTCACATGAAGAGAAATGTCATTAAATATTTCTGTTTTTCCATATGCGAAAAAAACGTGTTCTATATCCATAATTTCCTCCAAACGCAACTCTCATTTTACACTGTTTTAGAAAAAAAGAAAAGAGGTTTCCCTCTTAAAATAGCACTTTCTCTTTGTCATATTGTTTGATAATGATTGCTAGGACAATCGCGATGTAAATGATAGATGACAAGAATAAAATGGCAATTTGTAAAGTATTGTAGATACCATTCGTGATATCTGTAAAGATCATTGTCATATTTAAAAATGGAATGAATGCGATAAGATTATTGGTTGGCACGTTAATCATGAAAGCGATCATACCTGGAAAAAATGAGATAAATGTAAGTGGTGTTAGGGCACTTTGTGCTTCTTTGAATGTCTTTGATTTTGAGGCAATCGCGATGCAAAGGCCACTGATAAAGAATGAGTAGACAATGATAATGAGTAAACCTAAGACGATGGCTTGCCATGAATAAACTAACGCACTATTTTCATAAATACTAAACATGTTTTTTGTAATCATCAAAGTTACGATTGCTAGAATAAAACTTAATACTCCGGTGATTATAGAAGATAAGGTTACACTTAGATATTTCCCTAAAATGATATCTTTACTTTTGATAGGGAATGTAAGTAGAGTTTCTAGTGTTCCTCTTTCTTTTTCACCAGCTGTCGTATCTGTAGATGGATAGGTTGCTGAAACAGTAATAGCCATGACTACAAATAAGAAAGCATAATTTTGCATATAACTGGCAAAATAGAAGTCCTCTTCTTCTTGTTCTTCGGTTACGTTAATAATATTTAATACTTCACTTGCATTTATGCCCTCATTTGTTAAGTAATTTTCTTGTAAAATGTTTTTATATGTATCAAAAAAGCTTTCCATAAACGTTACAGCATACATAGATTCTTCACTACTAGAAGAATGAATCGTATAGTTATTTTCTTCCTTTGTCACATATACATAGATTTCTCCATTATCATAAAGACTTTTTATTTCTTCTTCTGTACCTTGATATGCTTCAATATCCAACCTTTCTATTAAATTTTCTTCAATATCAGATAGAGCATATGTAAATCCTATTTTGTTATACTCGGAAATATCTTGATTTACTTGTGACTCAAATAAAAATGACATCATTAAAATAATACACGGGATGAAAATAGGAATTACTAGCATCATGGCTAAAGACTTTTTATCACGAAATAGTTCTCTTAATTCTTTTTTTAAGATAATCCATAAATTATTTTTCATCAATTTCACCCCCAATTAAAGCAAAAAAGGCATCTCGTAAGTTTGTTGTTTTTGTGTTCTTCTTGATTTCTTCTGGAGTCCCACTTAGTAGTACTTCTCCTTCATGAATCATGATAACACGATCACAAATGTTTTCGGCTTCTTCCATATAATGAGTAGAATAAAGAACTGTTTTTCCTTTTTTCTTTTCTTCTTTCATAAAGTCTAGAATAATTTGACTCGAAATAATATCTAAACCTGTTGTGGCCTCATCAAATACATAGTATTTTGGATCGTGAATGAAGCATCTGGCAATATTCACTCTTTGTGTTTGACCTGTGGATAACTGACCTATTTTTTGATATAGGAATGAATCTAAATTTAGTTTTTTACTAATCTCTTTGATTTTTTGATCAATCGTTTCTTTTTTTATTTTATAAATTTCACAACACATATATAAAAGTTCATAAGTTGTTAGAGTATCATATAGTTTTGTATTTCCAGAAAGATATGCTAAGTTCATTTTAATTTCTATTTCATTTTCTTGATAGTTTTTCTTATCAAAAAAAATCTCTCCTTCTGTAGGATTTAATATTCCAGCAATCATACGAAGTAATGTTGTTTTTCCAGCACCATTAGGGCCTAAAATTCCAACGATTTCTCCATCATGTGCTTCTAGAGAAATTCCTTTGTTTGCATAGAATTCTGTTTTTTGTTTCTTTTCGTTCCATTTGATAAATTTTTTCTTAACGTTTTTTACTTCTATCATATAAACTTTCCTTTCCTTCATTATTATCCTAGATATATATACTATCCGTCAAGAAAAAAGAAACAAAAGAATTATTTTTATGTTCCATTGTTTCTTTTTCTCTTTTTTATTTTGATTTAAAGAAAAGACTCTTGTTTTTTTTTAATCGATTTTTTGTAATTCTTTGATTTCCTTTTTGCTTAAACCAGTCGACTTCATAATAATAGGAACTGCAACATTCAGATCTAATAAATTTTTGGCTATCGTATATTTTTCTTGTTGCTTTCCTTCATGAACTCCAACTTTTAAGCCTTCTTTCATTCCATCTTTCTTGCCATCTTGATAATAGGAACTACTTTCTACCTTTTTTCTGTCATACAATAATAATTCATCAATTGCTCCCATCATACTGGTTACTTTTCCTAACACTTGTTCCATTAAATCATCTCCTTCATACAATGTTTTTATCTTTTGGGTGTCTTCGGCAACCATAAAATATAAATAATATTCTAAGCTGCCTTTCTTAATATGATTATAGTCCACTTTTCTTAAATAGTCTAGATTGATATCATAGATTTCTAAATATTTATTTCTTTCAATATGGATTCTACTTTCCATCACAACGGATTGATAAATAAATAAATTCTTTCCAAAGCGATCATAGTTATCGAAGTTTATTTGAATCACTTTTAAAGCATTTTGATAGTCTTTTGAACTTGATATCTTTCTTAAAAACAATTGACTGGTATAAATATAATTTTTGGTATCTGAGATTTTAGAATATACCATATTCATTTCCATATTGATATAGGCATCTTTATAAAGATAAATTAAATCTGCTTCACTATCTACGGTGTTTTTCCCAACTCCAATATCTGGATGGAGCATTTTAAACCCTTGAGTTAATTTTTCCAGAGCAATTTCAGTAACTAAGGAAATTACTTTTTGGACATATTCTTCCATATCAGGATCAGAAAGAAGTTTTTTAATATACTTATCGTTAATAATAACTAATTTTCTTTTTTTACTCACAATTTTTCCTTTCTAAGAAGAGATTTTTCCCTTCTACTAATATCATTCCGGTAAAATTGTGAAGTTCCTTTTAGATGTAGCCAAAAAGTTACAAAAAAATGTTAATACCACAAAAAGAGATGGAAAGGCGTTGAATAAGTAATTTTCCATCTTCACTTTATTAGTCATTAATTCTGTTATATGATATGGAGAGGCATATAACGGTCTTCCTCCTTTTAACAGACTTACTAGACCCTCACCCCTCCACATTTCAGAAAAAAACGATGATTTTTCTATCACCGCTTTATCATTAATAATTTTCAGAACGAATTTCCATGAAGCTTTGTGGATGTTTACAAACTGGGCAAACCTTTGGTGCTTCTTTACCAACATAGATATGTCCACAGTTACGGCAAATCCAAACTTTTTCTTCGCCTCTTTGGAATACTAAATTATCTTCAATGTTACCAACAAGTTTTAGATAACGTTCTTCATGATTTTTTTCAATTGCTCCAACGCTTTCAAATAGATAAGCAATTTCATCAAATCCTTCTTCTTTAGCAGTTTTTGCAAACTCTTTGTACATATCTGTCCATTCGTAGTTTTCTCCACTTGCAGCATCTTTTAAGTTTGTTACTGTATCTGGAATAGATCCTCCATGAAGATACTTAAACCATAATTTTGCATGTTCTTTTTCATTTTTAGAAGTTTCTTCAAAAATAGCTGCGATTTGTTCATAACCATCTTTTTTTGCTTGGCTAGCATAGTATTCATATTTTGTATGAGCTTGGCTTTCTCCAGCAAAAGCAGCCATTAAATTAGCTTCTGTTTTTGAACCTTTTAGTTCCATATTTTTACCTCCTTTAATACGTATTTATTATACTGAAAATTCTATTTAAAGTAAAGCTGTTCTATGATGATTTTAAGATTTTAGACACTTTTATTTTTTTTATTTTTTTATAATTTTTCTATTTTTTCTATAGGCATTCCTGTTTCTAATAAATTTTTAGCTATTTCTATTTTACTTTGTTTTTCACCAATCTTTTCTCCTTTTAAAGCAGGCTTAAGGACAGTTAATTTACCCTCAAATTTAATATTTAAAAATTTACACACTAGACTTGACAAGCCCCACACTGGTTCAATACTTGTATTTTCTGTTAATAACACAGGTGCATTTTCATCTAACATAACTTTAATAAATCCTGAGGATAATCTATCTTCTTCTAATATTGTTTCTAATAATTCTAAATTCACAGAATAACTAGCATAAGCATCACAATTGTTTTTTACGGTAAATGTATAAGGAGTTAATTCTTTTCATTCTTCATCTAATATTGGGTATGCTTTTTGTAAATTAATCGCGTTTTGTTCATTGGTTAATGTAATACTAAAACAAGAACTTGCTACTTCATTTTCACCTGTTTGATATATCACAAGTCGCCAATAAGCATAACTGACACCGATTAATAATATCAAAGTTCCTATAATTCCTAGCAACATATATTTCTTTTTCTGTTCCATGGCGACAACTCCTACTCTTATTATCACATATACCCGACTTATTATGTCATATCAATTGTAACATGAGGGTATTCTTTTTACAAGTTTAAAAAAATCCCAATTTTATAATTGAGATTTCATTTGTTTTGTCAGTTCCATGATTAAGTTGGAATCTTCTATTTTTTCGATATAAATTTCTTCCTTGATATGTTCTTTAAAGATGGCTACTTTTGTAGAAATTACTTCTTTGTTTTCGTCAATTCCCATTACCAAGAAATAATGACCATCTCGATAGTTTGTTTCGTTTAAAACCAGATATCTTTCTTTATTTTCTAATGTTATTATTGTATTTGTTCTAATCATTTTGTAGTCCCTTCTAGTAAGTCATTAAAACTAATATAATCTGTATCATTAAAATCATTAATCATGAAGTCATCTTCTGGTAAAGCTTCTACTTTTTTTGTTTCTTCTTTTTTTGATGTTGTATCATCTAATGGTTCGATGTTTACTACTTTTAGAAGTTCTGGTTCTGTTGTTTCTTTGGTTGTTCTTGGTGGGAATGTTGGTACTACCTCTTCTTCTGGGAAAATAAACATATCATTTGGTGTTTCAATTTCGACTGGCTCTGGAACTTCTTTTTCTTCCTCTTTTGGAGGCTCTTTTAACTCTTCTTGAGGCTCAGTCACTGGATTAATTCGATAATCATTTAAGTTAATAAAATCAGTTTGTTTTGTTTCTTCCTTTTTTGTTTCTTTGGTAATTCCTGAGCGGAATGCAAGTTCTATTTCATCATAGATTTCTGAAGGTGTCGCGGTGTATTTCTTACGATGTGTTAATTTTTCTACTTCATCATTTAATTCTTTTAATGTTTCTTTATCTCTTTGCATTGCAAGTAAGTCTTTGGCATCTTCTTTTGGAACAATCTGTTTTTTTAGTTTTGTTATTTCTTCTTGGATGCTTTCTTTTTCTTTCTCTAATGCTAAGATTTCTTTTTCTTCAATATTTTTAGAATGAATGATTGTATTTTCTAAGTCACTTTCAAATTCTTTTAAAAGTTCTGTTAAATATGCTAATTCTTCTTCTTTTTGTCTTAATGCAGAATGTAACATTGTGCTTTTTCTAGGAATTAAGTAATCTCTACTAGCACTGATTACTTTACGATATTCTTCGATATCTTTTTCTAGTTCATTCTTTTCCTTGCGAGCTGTGTCAACTGCACTAGCAAGATTTACAACTATTTTGTTGTCTAATTCTTTGATTAAAGATCTATTATATTCTATTGTTCTATCTATTTGAGCAGATTTTTCTTGTAAGTATTCTATTCTTAAATCTCTTACTTTGTAATCTCTTTCGTTGTATTTTTTTTCTTCTATGGAATTAGCAAATTCATCTCTTTTTGTTGTGGCATTTTCTAATAGTTCTTCTAAATCTTGGTTTGGTGTTTCCATATATGGTAAGGTATTAACTATCGTTACTAGTTCTTTTATTTTTTCTAAAGCACTTGTTTCGTCTTTGGCTAATACTAGCTCTGTTGCTTCGTGTCCAATATAGATTGGGTTTGTAAGAATTTCTAGACGATGTCTTTCTAATTCTTCTAAAGCTTCCATTAGTCTATCGATGTTTTTTTCATCTTGTGTTTTCTTTTTTTGGTCAATGTAAGAATTAGAATTTAAAAGGGAAGTATTGATTTCTTCTAATCTTTCTTCTTCTTTGTTTAATTTGTTTTCTATTTCTTTTCTTGCTGTACCTAGTCTTTCTAGTTTTTTGGTAATTTGTTGGTATTTTTTTCTTTTTTCTTCTAAAGTTTTTTCTGTTTGTTCGATATCACGAGTTGTTTTTTCAATCATTTTTTCATAAAAAGAATAGGACTCTTCGCTTTTGGAGCCGACTGTTTTCATTTTTAATTCTAAAGAGTCTAAAAGGTTATGTAATCCTTCTAATTCACTTGTTAGAGACGCTACTAAGTTATGTAATGTCTCTTCTTCTATAGATGTTTCTTCTATTTGTTTTTTAGCGTCTTTTAAACTGTTTCTTAGATTTTTTATTCTATTTTCTAGTCCTATTTTGATATTTTCGTCAATGAGTCTTTCGTTAGAATTGATATAGGAATTATCAGAAATTGATTTTTTTAAATCACGAACAATTTCTTTTTGGCGTTCAATTTCTTCTGATACTGTACTAAGTTCATCAGTTAAAGACTCATAGCTTCCTTTTGCTCCTGACATTTCTATTAATAAATCTATTTTGTTAATCATTTCGTTTTTCATAAAAATCAGCCTACCCTTTTTATTCTTATTCAATATAATCATAACAAAAAAAGGAGCAATTGTAAATGAATTCTCCTTAATTTTATTTTTGAAAGATGGTTATCCTCGGTAAATGGTTTTGGCAGCTGTATTTTGTGTTAACAAGTAATTTTCTGATATTTTTGTTATTTCTGTTTCTAATTCACCTATTTGTTGTTTTTGATGTTCGTACACAGGTTGAATGATTGATACCCGCCATGTATCCGGTTCTTTTTTATTCATTAAGTGAAACTCTAATTCTTCGATGTTGATATCTATCCCTTTTTGGTATAAGGCTTCTTGGAGATGTCTTGTTTTTTGTTCTAACATTTCTCTTTCTTCTTGAAGGTTTATTCTTTTTACCTCTATATTTTTGTTTTCTTCTTCTAGTAATATTTTGACATTATTTAATTTTTTTCTTTTATAAACATATAGTATTCTTTTTAAAATATTGGAAGAATAATGTGTTAATTTTTGATTTAGTCTAGAAATTTTTTCGTCGTTTCTTTCTAGGGTATCCGTTAATAACCCATCTTCTTCTCTTGAAGTTTCTAATAATGTTTTTATCTTTTTCTTTTCTTCCACGAGCAGACTGAGAGAGTCTTTTTCTTTCCAGATGTTTTCTTGTAATTTGTATTTTTTTAAACTTTCTTCTAATCGTTCTTGACTTTTCTTTAGTATTGTTAAATCTTCAAGCATTTGTTCATACGCTTTTTCGAAAAACCATTGAGAAAATTCTTCATAACTTAAAGGACTGCTTTTATCTTCTATCTGATACT
>ERZ1643251.2226-NODE-2226-length-20069-cov-30.063406_pt1 | contig 20069 bp, 15 predicted proteins | sample MGYA00579261_ERZ1643251 | MGnify/ENA primary metagenome ERZ1643251 (study PRJEB29033, sample SAMEA4952267) | chicken gut metagenome | biome: Broiler Chicken; feature: Gastrointestinal Tract; material: Caecum | place: Ireland | collected 2018 | study: Broiler... | reverse complement strand
GCAAGAGCATTACTACTTATTGGAAATGCATCTCCAGCAACAAAATAATTTTCATTAAAACCATTTAGTTGTTTAGCTTCTAATTTGGCCTTTTTAAGACTGTTTGTGAGTATTTCAGGCATCTTTAAGGTTCTTATACTATTTTGGGTTTTTGGCACAACAAATTTGAATTTCTTGACCGTTCCACAACGATCAGTAATTTGCTTTCTAACACTTAATGTTTTTCTTTCTAAATCAATATCTTTCCATTGTAATCCTCTAAGTTCTCCTTTTCTAAGACCACAATAATAAAGTATTCTAAATGTAGCTTGCCATTTAATATCTTCTTCAACTTCTATAAATTGTTTAAATTCATCATAAGTAAAACATAATTGTTCGGGCGGTAATTCGTTTGGATTATTAAAGTTAGTCATTTTAGGATATACTTTAACAAAACTAAATTCATACCATGCAGTAGCATAATTAAGTATAGATTTAAGAAACTTATAAATATCATTTTTAGTTCTTGTAGCAAGTGTTGTTTCATAATCCATATAATCATGCCATCTCTCAAAATGAGAGTAGTTAAAGTCTTTTAACTTAACTTTAAATAAAGGTTTTAAATAAGGTATTTTATTACCATAGTTATAATAAGTAGTTTCTCGAACTCTTTTCTTTTTGAAATTTAGAAATAACTCAATCATTTCTTCAAGGGTTATTTCGTTGTGATTAACTTTTTCATGTAATGAAATTTTAAATTCTAACTCAGCTTGTTCAGCTTCTTTCTTAGTAGCAAATCTTCCTGATTTCTTTGGCTTCTTAGTTCCATCAAAATCTTCATATTGGGTTTTGAAAAACCATATCTTACCATCTTTAGTAGGTCTATTATCTTTATATACAGCCATAAACGTTCCTTTCTCATTAGAGAAATACCAGTAGAAACTTGTAAAAAAATATGATTATGCTATAATATAAATAGGAAATCCAATTTCATTGTATTTTTATACGATGTTTATTTGTTAAAGTTTGTCGACTAAACAAAATGGTATTTCTGATATCTCGTATTCGCAGTACGAGATTTTTTTTATATATTTTTAGAAACTCTTACAGCTTTATGTACATTAAAGGCATTTTTTATAAATTCCTCTTTAGTATAGAATCTAGGTAAGAAAGATTTTGAATTATTATTATTAAGAGGTGCTACTAAGTATCCATTGTCTTTTACATAAACATGAATAAATAACCAAGAATCATAATCTTTTAATTTTAATAAATAATCTCCATCAGTTTTAATAGGCTTATTATCTAAGAATTGTGCTAAGACAGTGTCACCAAGATTATAAATAGGGGATAACATATCATCAACAACATCAAACATTAAATATCCAGTATTAGGTTTTAAATGTTTAATAGAAACCCATTCATAATCAACAGGAGATATAATCCATTCATCAGTTCCAATATTAATTACAGATACTTTCTTTTTACTTGTTGATTTTTCAGGATCAAATCCATTTTCTTTAATAACAGAATTAGCAGAAGTTAACTGTTCAATAGTTGTATCAAAGTAAAATGCAAGTCTTCCTAAATCGTGTTGATTAGGATATGTTCTAGCTTTAGTCCAATCACACACTTTTGTATATGAAGTGTTAAGTGCATCTGAAACATCTTTTCTAGACTTTCCTTTCAATTCTAAAAGAGCAACTAAGTTATTTCCTAAGATTTTTCTTTGTTCTTCTTTAGTCATTTTATCTACCTCCAATACCATAGTAAAATAATTTGATAAATTTGTCAACTAAAAAGATAAGAAAAATGATAAAAATGATAAATTAGATATTTACAAAAATAAATCAGTACAGTATAATTGAGATAAAGATAGAGGAGGTGAATAAATGAAATTAACACTTAAGGCTTTACGAGTAAACGCTGGATTTACAATAGAAAAAGCTAGTAAAGAACTTGGAATAAGCACTGTAACACTGCGAAGTTACGAAACTAATAAAACTATTCCAACAGTTAAAATGATGAATAAGATGTTAAATTTATATAATGCTAAATTTAGCAATATAGATGATTTAACAGAATCAAATGAATTAATAGTTAAGTAGTCGACAAACTTTAACAAGTAAATATCAAAGAAAATACAAAGAAAGGATTTTTTATTATGAGTAAAAAAAGAAAAAGTTTAACAAAAGAAGAAATAGATGTAATAGCGCAATATCAATGGGCTAATATTACAGATATTATGAATATAGGAGCAATTGGTAGAAATAAAGCAAGAGATGTATTTAATATAATTAGTGATATGTTCTATGGAGAAAAAGATAAGGTACATAATGGTTTAGTTCCAATGGATATGGTTTTAGAGTATTTTTGTATACCAAAAATAAATGTTGTTTCAATAAATAACGATGTCAACATATAATAAAAAGAAATTATTTTACTTTATGAAACCGGATAGTTTTTATGAACGAGATGATATTAAAAGAATAGATAAAATGGAACATGCTGGAGATATTTTAAACTTATATGACAAATTAATATTTTATACTATGAATAGGGATGGATTGTTAGTTCATAAGTTTAAAAATAATTATGAAAATTATTCAGTAGAAGAAATAGCAGAAGATTTTAATTATTCGGTTGAGTTAGTAAAAGAAGCTTTAGAAATACTTTTAAAACTTAATACAATAGAACTAACTGATGAAGGATTTTACTTTTTTCCTGATTCTTTAGAATATACAAAAAGCACTACTGTTGGTGCTGAAAGTAAGAAAGAACAAAGAAATAAGCAAAAGTTAGAAAATTCAATAAAGGAATCAGTAGAATTAGAAAATGAAAAGGTGGACAAATGTCCGGAATATATACATATAAATACAAAAGAAGAAATACAAGAAGATACAAATAAAGAAAAAGATAAAAATATAAAAAAAGAAAAAGAGATAGATGTAAATACAAAAGAACAATTATACAATAAATACAATAAAGAAATAAACGATATTATTTATTATTTAAATAATGAAACAAACAAAAAATTTACAACAGAAAGTGATTTTGTAAAAGATTTAATAGTAGATAGATTAGAAGAAAATTACACCATAGATGATTTTAAATCTGTAATAGTTCATAAAACAAAAGAATGGTTAAATAATAAAGAGTTTAATAAAAACTTAAGACCAGGAACATTATTTAGTAAAAATAATTTTGAAAGGTATTTGAATGAAAGCGTAGGTATTGTAGGTACTACCAGCTCCTTATTAAATTCTGTTTTGTTGGAGATGGAAGATGACTAAGAAAGAAGCTAATGAATTAATACAATATCTAAATAGTATTTATATTTATGGTGGATTAAGAAAGATGACAAAATCAGAACTAATGGAATATGTTAAATTATTCTATGAAATGTTTATTAGATTTGATAAACAGTTAGTAAAAGATGCCATAACAAAGGCTGTAACTACAAGTAATTTCTTTCCTAATTTTGCAGAATTGAATAAGTATGTAAGCGATGCACTACTTGATAGAAGATATGAAATAGTAAAGAAATTGATAGATAATAAATATTTTGAAATAGGTATGACAGGCACTAAAAATGAAATAGAAAGAAAGGCGTTTGATAGGTTTGATAAAATATTAGTAGAAATGATAATACATAAATATTCTTATGCAACTATTAATGAAATAGAAAATGCAGTTAATGATATAGATTATTTAAAAGAATATAAAGGGTTAGTTTTATTTGATGACAAATTACCAATCCCCCCGGGGAGTGACACTAATTATAATTATGATTTTTCAAGACCGACAGCCCACATATATTCACACAAATAAAAATTTTCCGTGAGTTTTTTGGAAAATGTAATTAAGGAGAAAAAAATGTTAAAAACATGTTCAATATGTGGGAAGATTCATGATTTTAATAAAACTTGTAAAAGAGTTTCAACAAAGAAATTTACATTAGAATCAAAATTCAGAAAAAGCTATCAGTGGACTATAAAAAGTAAACAAATAAGACTAAGAGATAAATATTTATGTCAAATATGTATAAGAGATAAATATGATACTAATTGTTTATATAATTATAAAGAATTAGAAGTGCATCATATTGTATCTATAAATGAAGATTATAATTTAAGATTAGATGATATGAATTTAATAACATTATGTAGATACCATCATGAGATGGCTGAAAAACAAATAATAAGTAAAAAAGAATTGATTGAAATAGTTGAAAGTAAATACTAAATCTATCAATTTTTTTATTAATAAAAAAGCATTAGATAAAACTAATACTTAATTTCTTTAAATGCTAAAGGATTTTCATTAATAACTTCTAATGCATATTTTATTTTAAGTAATTTAAATACTTCAGCTTTAGTTATTTCATAATTTTCACCAAAAAGATTAATTAAATCTCTAGCAGAATTATAATGTTGTAAGAATGAACCTTCATACATAGAATTACGATAATATAAACTAGCAAGATAATATGCAATAACTTCAGGAAGAATATACGAATAAACAAAATTATCATAATCATCAATAAAAGGCTTTAAAACTTTCTCGAATTCTTCCTCACTAATATCTCCACCTATATTTTTTCTAATCATAGACACCTCCAATTTGTTGTATTAATCACTCTTATTTGAAAAAAATGCAAGTCATAAAAAATATTTCGTCAATAATGTCTAGTTTTCTAGGAAAAAACGGCTTTTAATGATATAATATTAAATGTAAAAAAAATCTTGATAGGAGGTGATTTCATGGAAAGAAAACTTAAAGTAGTTTCATTATTTTCTGGTATTGGTGGATTTGAAAAAGGTTTAGAAAAATCTAATTTAAATCATGAGGTTGTTTTTGCATCAGAAATAGATAGATTTGCTATAAATACGTATAGTTATAATTTTTCATTAAAACATATGCACGGCGATATAAAACAAGTAAATGAAAAAGATATACCTGATCACGATTTATTATGTGCAGGGTTTCCATGTCAATCATTCTCAGTAGCAGGAAAAAGAAAAGGTTTTAATGATATTAGAGGAACTTTATTTTTTGACATAGTAAGAATTATAAAAGAAAAGAAACCAAAGTATATATTTTTAGAAAATGTAAAAAATTTAATAAGTCATGATGATGGTAACACGATAAAAACAATTTTAAAAAATATATCAGAATGTAATTATACATTTGATATTACTGTTATTAACTCTAATGAAGCAGGTGTACCACAAAGCAGAGAAAGAACATACATTGTTGGTGTTTACAATTATTCAACAGAAAAGTTTGAGATAGACAAAAGAAATCAAAAAATAAATGAAATTAAGACTTGGGCTAACGCTAATAAACTAAAAACTATGAACTTTTTTAACAATGTTAATTTTGATGCTAAATCAAAATATATAAATGATATTTTAGATGATGAAGTTGATAGTAAATATTATTTAGATTCAATAAAAGTAGCAGATTATTTAACAACATTAGAAGAAAAAAATATGGTATCTAAAAAGGATAGAAAAATAATTAAACAATTTGATTTACCTAAAGAAGTTCACAATGACTTAGAAAGACAAAGAAGAGTATATTCTACCAATGGAATATCGCCAACTTTATTAGCTAGATCGGATAGCCCTAAAATAATAATTAAAGATGGAGAGAAATTTAGAATAAGAAAATTAACTCCATATGAAACTTTAAAAATTCAGGGATTTGATAAGAAATTCGTAAATAATGTAATTAAAAATGGAATGAGTGATACCCAATTATATAAACAAGCAGGTAATGCAGTTAGTCCACCTGTAATCACTCAAATAATAAATAGTATGATGGAGAAGTTCAATGAAGAAGTTTAAGTTTATAGATTTATTTTGTGGATTAGGTGGATTTAGAATTGCAATGGAAAATAATGGTGGACAATGTGTGTTTTCTTGCGATAATAATCTAGATGTTTGTAAAATATATGAAGAAAACTTTAATGAAAATTCTTATGGCGATATTACAGAAGTAAAAGAGACAGAACTTCCTAAATATGATGTTTTATGTGCTGGTTTCCCATGCCAACCATTTAGTATAGCTGGTAAAAGAATGGGATTTAATGATTCAAGAGGAACGATGTTTTTTGAAGTAGCTAGAATTATAAAGCATACTAAACCAAAAGTAGCATTTTTAGAAAATGTTGCTGGTATAGTTAGTCATGATTCTGGTAGAACTATTACTGTTATAACAAATACTTTAGAAGAACTTGGATATGTAGTTAACACAAAGGTAATGAACGCTAAAGATTACGGTATACCTCAAAATAGAAATCGTTGGTATTGTGTAGCGATAAGAAAAGACATTTATACTAAAGATTTTAAATTTCCAGAAAAGTGTGAATTAAAATATACTTTAGAGGATATTATAGAACCAAAGAAAAATAAAGAATATGAATCATCATCTACTGCTATTGCTAATATAAATAAATTTATTGATAATTTTAAAAATAGTGATAGATATAACGAAGATAAATATATAATTGCAAATGAAATAAGAGCTTCAAAATGTAATTTCAGAAGCGATGGAATATCACCTTGTTTAACAGCAAAGATGGGTACAGGAGGTAACAATATACCTGTTGTTGTAAAATATGGTAGAAAACTAACTGAAAAAGAATGTTTAAGAATAATGGGGTTTCCAGAAAGTTATAAAATTAGAAAAAACAATATGCAGTCATACAAACAAATTGGTAACAGCGTAGTTGTACCAGTAATAAACGAAATAGGGAAAGCGTTTGTAGAATATTTGTAGGTGGTAAAATGGAAAGAATTATTGGTAGTAATGCTCATGGTAACAAAAACGAGTTAAACATTGTACAAGCTTTAAAAGATAAAGCTTTTTCAGTTCTAAATAATAATTTGAAAGAATTTGTTAAATATGTTGCAAAAGATAATAATATAAATATTGAACCTAATACCAAAATTGATGCAAAATATGAATCAAATACTCGATTAAAACAAGATTTTTATTTATATATAAATGAAAATGAATATTCAGTTAGTTTAAAAATGGGGAGTGGTAATAGTGTTCATCAAGAAAAATGTGATGATTTTGTAAAATATATAAAAGAAAATCTATCAGCATCTGATGAAGTTTGTAATAATTTTCTCTTTTTCTTGTGGGCTGATGGAACTTTAGATGGAACCGGATCAAAAGAAAAAGATTCTGATGGTAATATTATAAGTAGATTTACATCAAAAGAATTTAGAGAAAGATATCCTGATAAATATAATAACCTACAAGAATTTTTAAATAACAACCAAGAAGAATTAATTAAACGTTTTCTTTTTGTTGGAAGACATAATAGTAAAGTTGATTATGTATACCACGGGAACTTATTAAATGGTTTTTGGGTATCTGCCAAAGAAATTATCGATTTAAATATTAGAGAGAGCAAAGGAAAAGGATTACACGTTGGTAAACTTTCTTTACAGGCATGGAATGTTTCTAAAATGGGTAATACAGAACACAAACGTGGACAATTACAAGTTAAATATTCACAAATGGAATCGGATTTTTTCTCGTTGATGAAAAAAAATACTTCAAATGTTAATACATTTTTAGGCGATAAAGAAGAATTTGATATTTCAAGACGCTTTAATAAAAATAAAAAATCACCTATTTGGAACGAATTAACTCAAAATTTAGATGATTTAGATAATATTTATATGATTAAAGTATCCAATAGAATATTATCTCATTTAAGTAATAAAAAAGTATATCCAAAAGCTGATGCTTATTTAGTTAGAGCAAATTTTTCACAAAATTATTTGTTGGAAAAAGAATATTCTTTAGATGAAAGCGATTTGGTTGGTATAGAATATGAATATTTAGAAAATACAGGCGTTTCAGTTAAAATAGATGGTTCAACTGGATACACAATTCAAAAGTTAACTCATGATTCTTTTGTAAAAGCTTTTTCAGATATTTTAGAGGAACCAGAATATATCTTTTTGGCGTTGTTGTTATATAGTAATGAGAAAGAAAAATTCAAAAATGATGATATGATAGAAATGTTGGTTCTAGATAAGGATAAAGTTACTTCTTATTATATTGATGAAATAGGTAAAATATTAGATTTAAATGATATTTCTGATTTGTCAGAAATTAGAAAGTGGGCACAGCAAGAATTAAAAGATTCTATAAAAAATAATACAGATGTATATGAATCATTATTTACAGGTGCAAATTGGTTTGACGAACCATATGTAGCTCATTATATATATTTAAATAAGAAAATATATATAAATACAGTTACAGATTTTTCAATAACAACTGGTTCTGGAAGAAGCAAAGGAAAATATTCAATAGAGATAAAACCTTTGTTGTCTAATGTTGAAGAAAAGGATAGTGTTGATGAGTAAATTAGTAGAAATTGCAAAGCAAGTATTTAATGATAAAGATAAAGGAAATGTTCATTTTGTTGATAATGAAGAATATAATAATTTTTTAAATGATATTGAGAAATATCCACATGCATTTGTTCTTGCTTGTTTAATGGACAAACAAATGAAAGCAGAAAGAGCTTGGGAAATTCCGTGCAAAGTTTACGATGAACTTGGGAATTTTGATATAAATTATTTGGCAGAATTACCAGAATCTACTTATATAGATTTGTTTTTGAAAAATAAATATAATAGATTTAATGAAGTAGAAGCTAAGAATTTTTATAAAGCAATTCAAAGAATAAAAAATCAGTATGACGGTGATGCATCTAATATTTGGAATGGTTGCCCAAGCAGTGCAACTGTTGTATATAGATTTTTAGAATTTGAAGGAATGGGAATCAAAATAGCTACAATGGCTGCTAATATTTTAGCAAGACAATTTAAGATAGAATTTAGCGATTATTATTCAATAGATATTTCTCCTGATGTTCATGTTAGAAGAGTTTTAAAAAGGTTAGGATATCTTAACGAAAATCCTACTATAGATCAAGTAATATATAAGGCAAGAGAACTTAATCCTGAATTTCCAGGATTAATAGATTATTCTTGCTGGGAAATAGGACGAACTTATTGTCATGAAAAACATCCTGTTTGTAATAAATGTCCACTAAAAAATGAATGCAAAAAACAATTTTTGACTGATAATTCTCGCAAATTTTAAAAAAATGTAGTATAATTAGTTAGAGATTAAAGGGAAGCGCTAGTACAGGCTTAGTTATAAGTTTTTGTATTGCGTTTTTTTTGTTAGCGGAGGTAGTAAATGAAAGTTGTTAATAATGCTAAATTAAAAAGAAATTTATTGTTTTGTTTATTAAATAGTATTGAAACAGATATTAGAAACAATATTTTGTATCTACAAAATGAAGGAATAGTAATTAATGATGAAATAATAAAAAAATTGAAGCAAAGGTACTTTGATGATAAAAAAGAAAATACAGAAACTCTAGATTTTTTAATAAATTATTTAGATATGGGAGATTATATACAAATATTACAAGCTAATGCAACCATATTTATTGATAAAAAGAGTTTAAAAAAATTATGTGATGAAATTGAAAAACTGATACCAACTCGAAACAGAATAATGCATGTAAGACCACTTGAATTTGATGATGATGAAAAAGTATTGAATTTTGTTCGTAATATAAATAATTTTGATGGAATTATAAAGTTTGAAGAAACGAAAAACGAATTTGATAAAATAAATAATAATCCAAATTATTTGTTGTCAATAGTTCCAACCGTTTATCATGAAAAAAAATCAAATATAATGAACAATTTGCCAATGGTTGATTACGATGATACAGGATTCGTAGGTCGACTTAAAGATAAAGAATTATTAAAAAAGAAAATCCTTGGTCCTTATCCGGTAATTTCAGTTATAGGTGTAGGAGGTATAGGAAAAACATCATTAGTTTTGAGTTGTTTATATGACATGTTAGATGATTATGATGAAACAAAAGATTTTTTTAATTCCATAATATGGATTACATTAAAAACAAAAGGGTTATATGATGGAGAATTTAAAAAGATAAAAAATGCAATTATTGATTTAGATGAAAACTTTAAAGCAGTTAATGAAAATTTTGATGATATAAATATATCTTCTGTTACTGACATAATAGATTATATGAAAAAAAATAAAACTCTTTTAGTAATTGATAATTTAGAAACTTTAGTAAGGGACTCGGAAATAAAAAAACTATTTGAAGAAATACCAGTCGGTTCTAAAATATTAATTACATCTAGAGTTGGAATTGGCAATTATGAACAAACATTCCATTTGGAAAAACTTTCTAAAATGGATGCGCTGATTTATTTTAGAAAACTTTCAAATATTTATAAAGTGAATTCTCTGATTAAACAAAAAGATGAAAAGCTTGAAGAATATCTAGCTCATTTAGATAGTAATCCTTTAGCAATTAAATGGTTTGTAATAAATGTGGGTAGAGGAATGACACCTGATGATATATTAAATAATAGAATAACTGATTTGACAGAATTTTGTTTGTCAAATATATATGAAAAACTATCAGAAAATGCAAAGTATATATTAAGAATTATATTGATAAAGCATAATAGATGTGGTATGGCTGAACTTTTGTATTTATGTGAATTATCTTATGATGAATGTATCGATTCTATAAATGAATTGTTTAAAAGTAATTTTTTACAACAAAATGAGGATTTTAGTTATTCTATTTTAGATTTTGCAATATCTTATATACAAAACGTAAAAGGTTTCTCTAATTACAGTATAGATACAAAAATTCAACAAGCAATAAATAAATTAAATGGAAGTTTAGAAAATTTAAAGAAGGATATCCATTTGACTAATGAATATCATCCACTATCATTATTTCCAAAAAACGATAACGAAAGGATAGCAACTTTATATATGTTAGCTGCGATTGAAGCATCAAAAGCTCGTGATTACGCTAAAGTAGATAAATATTTTACATTAGCGAAAAATTCAGCTAACACTTATTCAGATATATATAAGATTGCAGGATATTTATATTCTAAATTTGATAGTATTAAATCAGAAGAAAATTATAAAATAGCTATAGAATTAGCTGAAGATAAAGCACCAGTTTATTATTTTTTTGCAGGTTCTTTAATAAATAATCAAAAATATGAAATGGCAGAAATTGAGATAAGTAAAGCACTTAGAATAAATCCAGATAATAATTTGATAAAATTGAGATGCGCAAGATTATATAAAATGCAAAATAAATATGATGAATCTTTAGAAATATTGGAAACTATCGATATAAGCTCTGATTCTGATTTTTCAAATAAGATGCAAATAAAATATATCTTTGAAACAATTGATACAAGAATTAGATATGCTGAGTCATTGCTTAAAATTGATAATAAAAAAGTTGAAAATTTAATAAAATCTACTATTAAATTTATTGAAAACTCAGATATTGCATTATTTGATTTTACAATTTATACATCTATGTTTAAATTAGCACATTTGTATATTAGATTATTATATATTACGGATTATAAGACAGATCCATTAATTAATTACTTATTTCATTTTCATCCGTATATACTAGCTGCTAAAAACGGACATAAAAAAGAGCAATTGTTTAATACAGATTTGGAAAATTTATTATTAAAAATATCAGAAGAAGATTCAAAAAAAATCAATGATATCATTAATTACAAGGCAACTATTAAAGAATTAAATTATGGATATATATCAAGATTAAAAGAAAATGGATATGGATTTATAACACCAATTAGTTATACATATCAGACAATATTTTTTCATTGTAGTCAATTTAAAGGCGATTTTAGAAGGTTAAGAATAAATGATAAGGTTAGTTTTGAATTAGTGGTTGGAGATAAAATTCAGGCGATAAATGTTAATCTATATACGGGCGATAATATAGAAGAAAAAATAGAGTTGGATTACATCAGCGATATAGAATAGCTTTTTTAGGGAGAAGAATTATAACTTCTCCTTTTTTATTATATTTAATAATTATGTTATAATAAATAAATTGTTGGAGGGATAATAATGTATAAAAAGATAGAAGAACTATATAAAAAACATAGTCCATATAATTTAGTGAGAAAAGATATGTTTATAATTTACTCAGCTGGTGTAGTTACATCATTAGTGTTTAATTTTTATAACAATTATATTTTAATGATTATTACTATGTTAATTATGTTATTATTAATAATAAAAAGATGTGAAAAAATATTAAAAACAAAATTACATATAAGTTTAAACACTAAAAATAAAAATGAAAAAAAATTAAAAGATATAATTAACGATAAAGAAAAAGAGTTGTTTAAAAAATATGCGCAGAAAGAAAAATTGTATAATGAAAAATCTATTCTTTGTATTTTAGAACATTACAGAACATTGTTTAAGAACAAAATAATAAGTAGTGAGATATTAACAATCTTATCTATAATTCTTCCTATTCCATTATCTTTTATAAAAGATGGAGAATTTGATATAAAGGGTTTAGTAACAGCGATTCCTTATTTAATTTGTTTTGCAATAGTAATTTTTACATGTTATTTTGCATTTAGAAATTTTATAGAAATGAAAAAAATATTTAAAGGTGAAGATGGAATGGTAGAAAGAATCGAAGAAATATTTAGTGAATTATATATTGAATGTGTTAATGATGTAGAACAATCTAAGTTAATCACTAAAAAGAAAGTTAAAAAAACAAAAAAAGAATGTCCTGAAGGTGCGCCAAAACGCCAAAAACAAATTAAAAATCCTTGACATAATTAGCTTCCGGGAACGAATTGGCGTTTTAAAGAATTTCACGGGAACAAATTGGGAACACTGGCATAGAACAAGATAGGTAAAATAGGGTATTTTGCGATAAATTTGACAAATGATAAAACAAGAATAATGCAAAATATGCTAGAAAATTAACACACGCCAAATCCCCCTGAAGAGGCCATTAATTTGGCCTCATTTTTTGTTTTTTCCTTTATTTATAAGGGATTGCAACGATTGAAATTTTGTTAAAAATGATTTTAGTTGCACGTTTAGTTGCACGAAGCTCATTTTTTTTATATTTTTGTAAGGTTTTGTAACGAAAAATAATGTAAATATATTAATATATATAATAGAAAGTTATATTTTAACTTTTAGAAATATAAATATATAAATTTATTTTGCTATATTTCATGGAAGTATAGGAATAAATAAAGATTTTTGATATAATGTATTTGAGTAAGTATGTGAGGCGATAAGAATGAATAATAATTATGGAGTTAAAGAATTTGACAAATCAATAGTTAAATATTTTATGGATTTTATTGAAACTGATTTTCATAAAAGATCAGCACCAAAAAAAAGAATAGTATACACAAATAGTGATAATCTTGTTGTTGGATGTAATTTATCTAAATTTAACAAAATATCAGATAAAATAAGTAAATTATTAAATAATTCACTAGATTCTAAATTGATTGTAAAAAAAGGTGATTATAATTGTATTTTAAGCGATACTTTAATAGTAAAAGCAAAAGAATTGTTTAGGATTACGTGTGAATCAAATATAAAAAAAATTTCTTTGAATTTTATAAAAAATGTTGAAGAATATTTAAAAAATAAAGATTTAGTTTCTTCAAAAAGTGCATTAAAAGATGAATTAATTCAAAATATAAAATTGATAACTAGAGATAGTATTACAAAAAAATATTTTACCGAAAATTGTAATTTCTTTATCAGTAAAGGAGTAAAAGAAGAAGAAATAATTTCATTAGAAGACTCTTTTGAAAATATTATTTTATCTAATTTTGATGATGATATAACTGAATTGATTGAAAAATATTATTCTAATAATAATATAAAAGCAAAAGAAATAGCATCGTTTATTACATATGAAAAATTTGAATCAATTTTAGATGAATTTTTAGAAAATTTTTCTGTAAATAATTTATTTCTAGAATTATCAAAAATGAATTCAAGTAAAAGGTTATTGGAAAATCAAGAGTTGTATTTAAGTTTATTCGATATAACTTATGATAAAAATAAATATCCTTTATTTTATATTCCATTTTCATTAGAAGAAGGACAAGATGAATTCCAAATAGAATTTGGCTCTCAAATGTATATTAACAAAAAGGCTATAGAATATATTATACAAGAATTAAAAAATGAAACTGTTCTTATTGGTAAAATAGCATCTATAACTGAAAGAATAATATATTTGTCAGATTGTCAAACACCAGCTAATAAAATAATGCAAATAATGAACGATATAATGGATTTTTTTTCTCTTAAATATTCTTTTGATGATAATTTTTCTAAGATTATTAGTTATAAAAATGAATTTGTAACTATATCAAATAATATGTATTTTAATATTTATGATATTTCTGATGATGCGTTGGTAAATGATTATGAAGAACTATTACAAGAGATAAATTTAGATGAATCAAAAATAGCAGAATTTTTTGAAAACTTAATTTCTGAATTTATGACAAAGGAGCCAGAATCTATTAATAAGGAAATAGAAGATGAATGGGAAGAGAATGAGATTGAAGAAAAACTTGTTCACCCCGCTCCAGTTCCTTTGAATGAGGAACAAATTAAAATCTTGAAAGCAATCGAAAAAGAAAAATGTAAATATGTAACTGTACAAGGCCCACCTGGAACAGGTAAATCACATACTATTACTGCAATTATTTTTGATTTGATTTTAAAAAATAAATCTGTGTTAGTATTATCTGATAAGAAGGAAGCACTAGATGTTGTTGAAGATAAAATTACAAGTACTTTAAATGAGGTAAGAATAGATAGTGATTTTCAAAATCCTGTTTTAAGATTAGGAAAAAGTGGAGGGACATATTCAAAAATATTATCTAAATCTTCAATCGAAAATATAAAAGCAAGTTATAAAGTTGCTAAAAGCAAACAAACTCAAATAGATAATAAAATTGAAAAATTAATAAATACAATTAAAGAAGATATCAAATTTGAAAAATCTAATTATGAAAAAATTAAATTAGAAGATATTTTAGAGTATGAAAATTTGAATAAAAAACTCTATGATTTGCAAAATAATTGTGTTGATGAATTTAAAAATGCATCTTCCATAATAGAAGATTTAGATAATATTATAAATATTTTAGAATTGTTCGGAAATCAAGATATTTTAAAAAGATATATGAATATTTTGAATATTTATAAAATGAAAGACGAAAATTTATGCTGTATTGAAAGTGATTTTAGCAAAATTGAATCAATTATATTAAATTATAATAAATATGTAAACTATATTAGAAGAGAGTATGAAAATTCGGATTCCATAATTATTAAATATAAGGATATAAATATTAATGAATTTGAAGTATTGAAAAAATATATAAAAGAATATAAAAGTTTTAATAATTTTATAAATAGAATATTTAATAAAGATAAATTATCTGAATACGTCAGAAAGATTAAACATATTTATAATGAATTTGTACCAAATGAAAAATCAGAAATTAATTCATTGGAAGTTTTATTTGAGATTTATGACTATATTAATAGTGAAGGCATTAAAGACGAAATAGATTTTGAAATTTATAAAAATATTATAATTGACAATAAAATAAACGATAATTTGCAGTTAATAAGAGATTATAAAGAAAATATAAATATATTATTAAAAAATAAGGGAAAATATAAAAACATTTTAAGTGAACTAACAGAGGAAAATATTTTTGAAGATCATTCAGAATTATTTGATTTATTATGTGATTATTTACGACTTTTTACTTTAAAGGACGAATTAGAATCTATTTTTGGAGAAATACCAATTTCAAATTATTTGGCTTATAAAAATGAAATGCAATCATTAATTACGACTAAAACTGCAATGATAATGGATGATAGAGTTATAGATTTTTATGAAAATAATTCAAATAGTGCAATGACTTTAAAAAAGATTATTCAGAGTAAGAGAAAATTTCCTAAAAACGATTTTGATAAACTAAAAAATGCGTTTCCATGTATTCTTGCTGGGATTAGAGATTATGCTGAATACATACCGTTAGAATTGAATATGTTTGATTTAGTAATAATTGATGAAGCATCACAAGTAAGTATTGCCCAAGCTCTTCCTGCTTTAATTAGAGCGAAGAAAGTTTTAGTTTTGGGAGATAAAAAACAATTTAGTAATGTTAAGTCAAATCAAGCTAAAACAGAGATTAATAACGAATACAAAAATTCAATAAAAAGATGCTTTGAACAATCAGAATATTCTAATATAACCACTTCAACTAAGTTAGATTATTTTGATATTAAGTCTTCTGTTTTGGAGTTTTTTGAACATATTTCAAATTATCAGGCTATGCTTTTTAAATATTTTAGAGGTTATGATGCAATTATTTCGTATTCAAATAAATTCTTTTATCAAGGTAAATTACAAGTAATGAAAATTAGAGGGAAGAACATAAATGAAGTTTTAAAATTTGACTTATTAAAACATGATGACTTACTTGAAGCTGTACCCAAAACAAATATGATAGAATGTAATTTTATTAAGGAAAAATTGTTAGAATTATTAAATGAAGGCTACAAAGGTAGTGTTGGTGTTATTACTCCACATACTAATCAACAAAGATTTATTTTGGAAGAAATAAATAAAATGCCTGAACATTATGAGTTAAAAAATAAATTTAATTTAAAAGTAATGACATTTGATTCATGTCAGGGTGAAGAAAGAGATATAATTTTTTACTCAATGGTAGCGACAATTAAAGATGATAAATTATATGGGGTATTTCCTAAAAGTCTAGCAAATATTGACCTTGAAGAAGAAGGTAATCTTAGGGCACAAAGACTAAATGTTGGATTTAGTAGAGCAAAAGAATGTATGCATTTTGTATTGTCAAAAGATGTTTCATTGTTTAATGGTGAAATCGGAACAGCTTTAAATTTTTATAAAAATTATCTAGAAACTGCTAAAAAAGAAAAGAGCACTGAATTAACTGATAAAAATTCCCCTCAAGAATCTTTAGTAATGAAGTATTTTTACGAAACAGATTTTTGGAAAGAAAATCATGAAAATATAGAGTTTTTACCACAGTTTGAATTGGGTAAATACTTGAAACAATTAGATTCAACTTATATTCATCCATTATATTGTGTTGACTTTTTATTACTTTATAATAATAATGGAAAAACACAAAAAATAGTAATAGAGTATGATGGTTTTAAAGAACATTTTGAAGATTTATTAAATGTGGATAAAGACAACTATAATAATTATTATAAAGATGATGATATATATAGACAAAAAGTGTTGGAAAGTTATGGATATAAGTTTTTAAGAATTAATAAATTTAATATTGGTGATAATCCAGTTAAAGAATTAAACAATAGGCTATATTCTATTATCAAAAGTGGAGAAACATTTAAAAATACATTTAGGGATAGTTTATTTGATGATGTAAGAGGTATTAAAGAAAAAACTAAAAAGGAATGCCCAAAATGTAAAAAAATATTGGATATAGCAAATTTTAAAGATGATTCACTTATTTCAGGATATGGTAAAATTTGTAATAATTGTAAAAGTAAGAATCAATCAATAAGTCATAAACATTCTACTTTTTCATCTGGACACATGTGTCCATGGTGTGGAGCAAGACTTATTGTCAGAAGAGGACGATATGGTAGTTTTAAAGGTTGTTCAAGATATCCTTATTGTAAATATACAGAAAATTTATAATAAAACAAAAAAAGAACGAATAGATACGTTCTTTTTTTGTGGATGTAATAATGAATAAAGTAAAAAATAAACTGTTAAAAAAAGTGTTGCTTGTAGGTAGCATATCAATTATAACGATGTCTTTAATAATTATCTTTTTTGTCTAATTTTATTGAGTTTTTTTATGGAAGAAAGAATTATTTATGGTAAACAAAAAAGATAAATCTAAGGAGCAAATTTAATGGAAATAGAGTATATAGTAACATTAGCTATAATTGGAATATTTATTTTTATATTTATGTATATTGAACCAATGCTTGCTAAACATAAAATTAAAAATAGTAATGAATATGGTAGTGCAAGATTTGCAACTGAATCTGAAATAGTTAAAACATTCAAAAAAGAAAATTTAAATAAGATAAATAATGTCGGTTTTCCTATAATGTTTGATAAGCAATTAAAAAAAGTTTATATGGATTATGAAACTCCACATTGGGTGTATTTAGGTTCTACGGGAAGTGGAAAGTCAGTAACACAAGTTATACCTTTTTGTTCTTTTTTAAGTTCTGCAAAAAATAAAAGAAGTGCTTTTATTACTGATCCAAAAGGAGAGATATTTTCTACTACAAGTAGAATGTTTAAAAATAGAGGATATGAAGTATTAACTATAGATTTTAGAAATCCAGAAAAATCTAATAAATTTAATATTCTTGAACCTATTATAAAAGAATATGAAAAGTATATGGATTATGAAGATAAAGCTAAAGAAGAATTAGATAAAGATAAAAAATTATTTTTTAATAATAAATCAATGTACCATTATGCAGAAACTAATCGTTTAATAACATCTTTATCAGATATGATTATGCAAGACAAAGTAGAAGCAAAAGATTCTTTCTGGAATAATTCAGCTAGACAGTTATTAGAGGGATTAATTGGATTTTTTTTAGAAGAATATAAATTAAAGCATATTAAGAGAAATCAAATAACGATGACTAGTATAAGAAAATTTCAAAACAGTTCTATGGATAATAGAAATTTTGATAAGTTTAAATTGTATTTAGAGACAAGAGAATATGGTAGTAAATCAAAAGATAGTTTAACATCAGTAATAACTGCTAGTGAAAATACTTATAAAAGTATTACTAGTGTATTTGGCTCTAAAATGAACTTGTTTGATGATATTAATGTAGCTAATGTTACTTCTAGTTCGGATTTTGACTTTGATTTACTTGGAAAGAAACCTACAGTTTTGTATGTAATTGTTCCTGATGAAGATAAAACATACTATACTTTAATTACAGTTATAGTTGGTTTGCTATATAGAGAATTAGTTAAACTTGCTAACAGTAGAGAAGATAAGAAGTTAAAATATCAAATTGATTGGATATTAGATGAATTTGCTAATTGTCCACCGCTTGCAGATATTGAAGCAATTGTATCAGTCGCAAGAAGTAGGGGAATGAGATTTCATTTTTTTATTCAATCATTTGCTCAACTGGATAATGTTTATGGTAAAGAAGTAGCTCAAATTATATTAGATAATTGTGGATTAGTTTATTTAAAAACTAATACTCAAGATACGGCTGAAGCAATAAGTAAAAGGCTAGGAAAGAAAACTATAGAAGCTAATAGTTTAAGTCAATCAATTAGTTTAAATAAATATGATGGTAATAGGTCAACTTCATTAATCGCTAGAGATTTATTATCTCCAGAAGAAGTAAAACAACTTCATTATAAAATTATTATCTTTCCTATAATTGGATATCCTATATTTAGAGATACGATTCTTTACACCAAATTTAGCTGTTATCAAAAAGGAATGATAAATAGAAAAGTTGATAGTCTTAAAAATCTAAATTATACGTATTTTACAGTTGAAGATATTAAATATAATAAGAAGAAAAAAAGTAAAATGATAGACAAAATAGATGATTCCTTTATGAAAGATAAAATTGAACAAGATAAATTATTGTTTGAAGATATTGATAAAGCAATCTCGGAAATCTATAAAGATGTAATATATGAAGTTAATTATAATACCATTAACTTTAATACAGTTATGAATATAGTATCACCTAAGCTATTAAGTAATGAGAATATATTGAAACTGTGTTCTGAGTATTCAGAAAAATATCATATAGAATTTGAAAATACTAAAAATAAACAAATTATAAATATACATTTTAAAGACCTAGGCTCTTTTAACGGAGTCTAGGTCTTTTTGTGTGGTATAATAATAATTAAATTTGGAGTTGAAGGATATGAAAAGATTAAATGCAGAACAAGTGTTATCCATTTGTAAATCATTTATAAATGGACGAGGATATGCGTGCTATTTAAATTTAGATGATGATGTTGTAAATGTCAATTTTTTTTGTAGGTTTTTGGTAAAAAAATTTGTAGGTTTTTG
>ERZ1643251.2225-NODE-2225-length-20079-cov-7.780463_pt1 | contig 20079 bp, 15 predicted proteins | sample MGYA00579261_ERZ1643251 | MGnify/ENA primary metagenome ERZ1643251 (study PRJEB29033, sample SAMEA4952267) | chicken gut metagenome | biome: Broiler Chicken; feature: Gastrointestinal Tract; material: Caecum | place: Ireland | collected 2018 | study: Broiler... | reverse complement strand
AACGCTCCGAAGAAAAGAAGCTTTATTTCCGCTCAGGATGACGCGAAAAGGAAAGCCCTTTTCGCTCGCAACGGAGCAAAGCCTACGAAGAGCCTTTGCAAGTACCTTCGAAGACGCTAGCGAAGGCTTAGCCCCGCTGTCATTCTGAGCAGCGAGCACCCAGCGTTAGCGGTGCGAATATCTGCGAAGAATCACCTTGCCACCCTAGCTAGCGAGACTCCACCTTATCTTCGGTAGCCCTTACTTTCGTCACCCTGAGCGGAAGAAATCGTGTTACTTATTCTTTTTGGCTAGGTTACTTTTTCTTTACTAAATAAGCTACTTTGCAGTCGAACGGGTCTCCGACGGGCTATACATTTTTGAATTTTCTGCCCCCGCATTTTTGTCAAGCGAAATTATGGGCTTAATAAAAATTTTTTAATATTTTCCGTGTCCGTTTTATACTTTTTAATTGTTATTAATATATATCTAAAAACACAATATATGTAAATATAACATATAATGAACCACAATATATTGTGTTTTTTACAAAATGATTTTTAAAAATTTTACCTTTTTTGCTTGTAAAATAATAGCCCTTTGTGTATACTATAACTTGTAGGAGAAAAATATGGAGAAAACAGAAGAAATTTATAAAGGTTTTAAAGGCGACCTTTGGAAAAAAGAAATTAATGTTTCAGATTTTATAGACAATAACTATAAAGAATATAAAGGTGACGATAGCTTTTTAGTGGGTACAACTAAAAAAACTGACAAGGTTTGGGAAAAGTGCGAAAAGCTTCTTGCCTTAGAAAGAAAAAAAGGCCTTCTAGACGTAGACCTTGAACATTTTTCTGGAATAAACACAATTCCAGCGGGCTACATCGACAAGAAAAACGAAGTTATATTCGGGCTACAATCGGATAAGTCACTAAAAAGGCTTGTTAACCCCTTTGGCGGCGTTAGAATGGTAAAAAATGCGCTTGGCGCTTACGGCAAGGAAATGAACGACCAAATGAAGTTTATTTTCGACAACCGCATTAGAAAGACACACAACGACGGCGTGTTCGACGCGTACTCTCAGGATATTAGAAGAGCTAGAAGCGCTGGGCTTTTAACAGGCTTGCCAGACGCATACGGCAGGGGCAGAATTATTGGCGATTACAGGCGTGTGGCACTATACGGCATAGATAGGCTTATTGAAGAAAAGCAAAACGAGCTTAACACTGCTCCCTATCTTGAAATTACAGACGAAGAGAGCATTAGACTACGTGAAGAAGTTTCCGAGCAAATACGCGCGTTAAATGCAATGAAGGATATGGCAGCAAGCTATGGGTTTGATATAAGCTTGCCTGCTAAAAACGCCCAAGAAGCTTTCCAATGGACGTACTTTGCTTACCTTGCCGCCGTAAAGGAAAATAACGGTGCCGCAATGAGCTTAGGCAGAGTTTCCACTTTCCTTGACATATATATTGAAAGAGATATTAAAAACGGCACGCTTACAGAAGAGCTTGCGCAAGAACTTGTTGACCAATTTACAATTAAGTTAAGGCTTGTGCGCCATTTAAGAACACCGGAATACGACGAAGTGTTTGGCGGCGACCCAACTTGGGTTACGGAAAGCATTGGCGGAATGCTAAACGAGAAAAAGAGCCTAGTTACAAAGAACTCTTTCCGCTTTTTACACAGTTTAATCAACTTAAAGCCAAGTCCAGAGCCCAATTTAACAGTGCTTTGGTCTAAGGGTTTACCGGAAAAGTTTAAGCGCTACTGTGCTAAAATTTCCATACTCACGGATAGTATTCAATATGAAAACGACGACGTTATGAGCCCAATTTACGGCCACGACTACGCAATTGCGTGCTGCGTTTCAGCTATGAAAGTTGGAAAGCAGATGCAGTTCTTTGGCGCAAGATGCAATTTAGCTAAGGCGCTACTTTACAGTATTAACGAAGGTGTGGACGAAAAGAGCGGCAAAAAGGTGCTAGACGGCGTTAAAAAGTTAAGCACGCAAACGTTAAACTACAAAGAAGTTAAAGAAAACTACTTTAAAGTGCTAGATAGCGTTGCAAAAATTTATGTCAACGCCATGAACGTAATACACTTTATGCACGATAAATACGCCTATGAAGCTAGTCAAATGGCGCTTCACGACACAAAAGTAGAACGCCTAATGGCGTTTGGTATGGCAGGACTTTCCGTTGTGGCGGACTCGCTATCTGCAATAAAATATGCAAAAGTTAAACCTATAAGAAATGAAAACGGGCTTGCCGTAGATTTTGAAGTTAAAGGCGACTTTCCAAAATACGGCAACGACGACGACCGTGTGGACGAAATTGCAGTTGAAGTTGTAAAACACTTTATAGCGGCACTTAAAAAGCATAAACTTTATAGAAATGCTGAGCATACCCTTTCCGCCCTAACCATAACTTCTAACGTTATGTACGGCAAAAAGACGGGCAACACCCCAGACGGCAGAAAGGCTGGCGAGCCGTTTGCACCGGGTGCTAACCCAATGCACGGCAGAGATTCTTGCGGTGCACTTGCTTCCTTAAACTCTGTGGCAAAAATCCCATACGCATGCTGCTGCCAAGACGGCGTTTCAAACACCTTCTCTATTATTCCAAAAGCGCTAGGCTACGACGAAAATTCTAGAATTAAAAACCTTGTAAGCATACTCGATGGCTACTTTGTTCAAGGCGCGCAGCACATAAACGTGAACGTACTCGACCGCGAAAAACTAATTGACGCTATGAACAATCCAGACAAATATCCAACGCTTACAATTAGAGTATCCGGCTATGCAGTAAACTTCAACAAGCTTAGCCGCGCCCATCAAGAAGAGGTAATTAAGCGTACTTTCCATGAAAAAATTTGATTTACAAGCAAAAAATGTCAAAAAATATATAAAAATCCAAAAAAGATGTAAAAATATTACGCTTTTTGAGCCAAAATCTGCTACATTATTATTGACGAAATTTCGTAATGGGGATGAGATGAGGGACATAATAGGTCATGTTAGTAGTGTAGAAACAATGGGCACGGTGGACGGCCCCGGGGTAAGATACGTACTTTTTATGCAAGGGTGCAATTTAAGGTGTAAGTATTGCCACAACCCAGAAACTTGGGCGCTAGACGGCAAGGCGCTAAACATCACGCCCGGCACAATGATTAGGCGAATTTTACGCTACAAAAGCTATATGTCCAAAGATGGCGGCGTAACGATATCCGGCGGAGAACCGCTTTTGCAACCTGCCTTTGTAACCGCCCTATTAAAGTTATGTAAATTCCATGGCATGCACACAGCAATAGACACTGCGGGCGTAGGAATAGACCACATATCTGAAATTTTAGACAACACCGACCTTGTTATATTAGATATAAAAGCCACAGACGAAGAAAGTTACAGAAATATTACCGGGCACTCCATGCAACGCTTTAACGAGTTTTTAAAAATTTTAGATACAAAACCCTGCAAGGTGTGGCTAAGGCAAGTAATAGTGCCAGGAATTAACGACACGGAAGAAAACGTACTTAACTTAAAAGAGTTTGCTAAAAAAATAAAGAATGTGGAAAAGATAGAACTGCTTGGCTATCACACGCTTGGCGTTAGCAAATACGAAAAGTTAAAAATCCCCTACCCGTTAAAAGATGTGCCAGAAATGGACGACCAAAAACTAGAAAAATTACAAAAATTGTTAAAATAAAAAGTGCAAACTGATTTAGTTTGCACTTTTTTTATATAAACTCAAATTCTGTGCTAGATTGAAGAGCGTCGCGAAGCTTATCCCTTTGTTTGTATGGTGTTATGCTTTCCGTGAACTTTTTTACTAAAAATTCGTGGTTTTCCTTTAATAGATTTTTTGCAACTTCGTCTGTTCCTTCAACTATAACGCGTACGTGTGATGGTATGTGTGCGCCCTTCACTTTAAACGCAAAGTTAAAACATGCAAGCGGCTCTTTGGATAAAAGAACTAATTTCTCATGCTCCCTAACGTTTGCATTCGGTACGTTAGCCGCATAAAGCATATTTAAAAACGGGTCTTTATCTTCAAGAACTACTTTCCCGTGGGAAAGCACATTTGCACCCACAACGTTTAGCGCCCACTTGTAATTTAAAATAGGCTGCTTACTTTTAAGAATTCTCTCTGAAAGAGCCTTGACATTTGCACCCTTAAAATTTTGTACGGCAAAATCGTAGAGCTGATTTAAATTGCCGTATTTTATAACTGCATTTTGCATTTTAGTAAAATACGGCGTTGGCACGAATATTACCTTGCCATTTACAAAACTTATTTTAGCTTTCTCTGCTTCTTCGCGTACAAGCTTTAAAAATGCCTTGAAATTTACTACTTTAACCATGTTTTCCCCTTAAAGTAATTATAACAAACTAAACTACTTTGTCAAGGCTGAAAAAAGTGGAAGATTGACCATTTTTAAAAAATGTGTAAAATAAGCACATTTTGCTTGACTAATAGGCTAATTGACTGTAAAGTATATTGTGTGAGGGGCTATGAAAAACTTCATTAAAAAAAGTTTGATTGAAGATTATTTAAAGGAAAAAAATTTATCGAGAGAGACCTTTGCCAAGATATGCAGAATTCCATTCAAAACACTTAATAACATACTTCTGGTAGAAAAAGCTTTTATATTTCCGACGTATTTAAAATTTCCAAAGTGCTAGAAGCTGATATGACAGGACTTTTTGATTAAGGTTTGCTTAAAAAACTAAAATTTTCATTCTTTAAATTAACTTCATACTTTTTAGATAAATCTAAATTGCCACGATAAAAAATTTTGGCTGTTTTTATCATAGTGTCATTTTCTAATTTATATTTTATATCATAAAAATTATATCCTAAAATATTTAAAAAAGGATTAATATAAAAAAGTTTATTATTTATATACACAATTCCAACTAAAATTAAAATAAGTGCAAACACGCACGCTTCGCTAACCTTTTCAAGTTCAAAGGAAAGAGCGAATAAAACAAATAAGGAAAAATATCCTAAAAAATGTTCGTCGGTGGTGTTTTTCTTTTCTATTACTATTATTTTTTTTGTTTTGTAGCTATTAAATTTAATTGCCCAAACAACGCCAAAAATTCCAGAAATAATAAGAATAGTAAGCGTTATACACATGGTGGTATTAAGCACGTTAAAAGTTAAATTATGGTTTAAAATATCTAAAAGAATATTTACCAAAATTAAAAAATACATTGGTATAAATGCGCTTATATAAAGTAGTAAATTTTGAATAAATTTCATGTAATTATTTTAATTATTTTTTTAAATATTATTTAATTAAAATAAAAAAAGTTCAAAAAAATTGAACTTTTTTAATATTTTAATAATTTAATTCTATCTTATTTTCTATCTTATTATTTTTATCTATAATAAACGGCAAAATTTTAGAAATGCTTTCTCCGCGAACTACGTTCGTCCAAATTTCTTTATTGGTATGGTTTTCCGTTTCCGGATTAATGCAAATTGTTTTTACGCCCGTTTCCCCAACCTTTTCGTCGTTATAAGAATTTCCAACGAAGGTTATATTTTTAGCGTTCACTCCGCTTGTTATTAAAAGTTCAATAAAGCGCTTTTTGCCGTCGAAATCAAAACGTGTAGGGTTGATTTTTTCAAGAATGCCGTTTGAGTCAAACAAAAAGTCGTTAGCATACACTGCGGAAAAATAGTTCATGTTATCTTTAAGGCAACTTTTTATAACTTGCTTTATAGAGCCGGAAACTATTATAAGTTTGTAACCATTTTCTCTTAACGTTTTTAAAGTGTTTTTAATCCCCTTCATGCTTGGCATTAGCGCGCCAATTGTGTAAACCTTAATAGAACTTAAATTGCCCTTTCTTAAATATTCGCAAGTTCTTTCGTTCCACTCTTTGTAAGAATAGTTACCATTTATGTACTCAGAAAAAAGCTTTCTATATTCCGAGCCTTCTCCAATAGAGTAGCCTGCACTTTGCCAAATAGACTGCCATGCATTTTGCCCCTTTTGCGTTAATGTTCCATCAAAATCGAATACGACAAATTTTTCCATATTTTTATTATATCATAATAAAAATCATTGTCAATACTTAAAAATTTTGAATATACATAACGTGTGAGGTGAATATGAGTTTTTTTTCTAAACTTATACAAAATAGAACTGCTAGCGGCAAGCTTGAACTTTCTAACGCGGAAAAAGAAGTGCTTTTAGACCTATCCCGCACGGGCATTGTAAGCTTTGAAAATAATGTGGTTAAACTGGAAAAGGATATTTCCTTAGTTACGGAACATAACACTTTAAATAACGTTTATTTTTGCGAAACTTTGCCGTTTTTAGATTGTTACCTATACGTTTTTACGGCAGAAAAGCCCGTGCTACTTACAAAATATAATTACACAAAAAGAAATAAATATAATAATAAGCTAGACGAAATTAATGCTAAAATTTTTGATAAAAACAAGTTCGTTATTTTAATGGACTATTGCACTGCGCCTAAAAATAAACAAAAAATTTACACAATAAAAACAGTTCTTGCCACAAAGAACAAGAACTATCTTTTAGAACACACATTAGACACGGAAACGCTTTTCCAAACTAACGTGCCGTTTAAATAATTTTATCTCTACGCCTTGAACATACAAAGTACACAACTAGCGCAATTACTATAAAGGCTGCCATGCCGCCTATAATGTAAGCGCCGTATTTTTCTAAGAACGCCATATCCTTTACTACAATTGTGTAGGTATCCGACGTTACAACTCTGGAATTTCCAAGTGAATCCGTTGTCATGGCTTTAACTTCTAGCTTATACGTGCCAGCCTTATTAAAGGTGTAGCTTCCGGAATTTAAGGAAACTTCTTCGTCGTTTATGTACACCACGTAATTAAGGTTTGGGTCTATATAGCTAAGCTTGTTTTCCGGAACAATTGGAGAAATTTCAAACGTAGTTGTTGAGCCAGTATAAAGCGACGTTTCTAGTTTTACATTTATTCCACGGATTGGGTAGTAAATAACATTTACTATCCTTGTTATTTCTGGGCTTAAATTTCCAGAAGAATCTTTTGCCTTATAGGTTACAGTATATTCACCTATATTAGACGTGTTGACCGTGCTATCTACAATTACTTCAACGTCTTCACCTTCGTAGCTATCTATTGCCCTAACGCCCTGGTCCATAAAGTTGTCGCCTAAAAATACGTAGATTTCTTCCCTGCCTATAATAGTTATTTCCGGTGCTATGGTGTCTTGAACTATTGCAGTTTGAACAAGGTCTAACACCTTTTCGTTATCTTCTTTTTCATAAATTGAATATGTTACGTCAAAGCTTCCAAGGTCTAGCGCGCCCTGCGGAGCACCGGAAACTTCTATATAAAAGTCCGTGCTATCTAGCCCTTCAATAATTACGCTGTCGCGAACAAATGGAAGTCCGGCTTCAAGCGTGTATTCTTCGTTACTTAAAGAAATGTTTCCGTATTCAACCTTTTTAGTGTGTGTAATGCTAGCATCTTCTTTGTACGTGAAGGTTATGGTGTAAGTGCCATATTCTTGAAAAGCGTTTAAATCTGCACTTAACATACTCATACCGTGTGAAGAAGAAACATCTTTTGTAATAGTGTAATCAAAATATTCTGCGTAGTCTTCGTTTATAATTATGTTTTTGCCAACTTCTGGCCTTTCGTTTATAAACTTATCTTTCAGGCTTTGAATACCGTAAACAAAGTTATCTGTAAGCGGTTGCTCTTCAATATCGTTAAATAGTAATAGTATTGTTACGTTAGAGTCTATAAAGTTTTGAATAGAACTTGTGCTTGTTAAGTTGTTATCCGCTGCGTCTATTATGGTAGAAGAATCGAACTTAAAATATTCAAGGTCTTTAAGAGATGTAAGCCCTAAGCCCGAAATGTCTATAAAGTCTACGCCCATAAACACTTCTGGATATAGTATTAGGCTGCCGTTTGTTTGGGCAATTGCTAAAAGTTTACTATATAGCGTAGAACTTGCAAAGTCGTTTTCTTCAAGCACGGAGCTTGGAACAATTATATAATGAATATAAATCTCTTCGGATACGTTGCCGCTATTGTCTACCGCCCTTAAAACAATTCTATATTCGTCGTTTATTGTAGTGGTGATAATGCTAGTTACCGTTGTCCATGTGCCATCTATATTCTTTTGAATTATATAGCTTACAACTTTTCTATCCGAGCTCGATAAATTTCCCGCCTTTAAAGTGTAGCTTGAATCTGTAAGCCCGTTATCTGTAATTACGTAAGTTAGGCTGGATATTTCAAAAGTTTGCCCTATTATTATGTTGTTTTCACTTTCTGTAAGTGCGCTTGAAATTATTGGCGCCTGAGTGTCTACAACGGAATATGTGCCGCTAAAAGTTCTATAAACAGACGTATTGTTTCTAATTGTAAGCCTATAAGTTACCGTGGCGTTTTGCACTTCCGTAATTGTGCTTATTGCGCCCGTTGTAATAGAGTATTCCCCTTCTTTAATTCCACTTACTACAACTCCATGCGTAAACGCAGAATTTCTTTCAATGTTTACGTGCCCAACTTTTACTTCTATAATATAAAAGCGAATTGTAAAGTTTTTACCTATATCGGAGTTTTTAAAACTTACATTATATTCGTAGTAGCCCGGCGTGGTTGTATTGTTATATATGTCTACAAAGCTAGTGCCAAAAGACGTTCTTAACATGCTGTCGTCGTTAAAGTAGTAAGAGAGTATGTTTGTTTGAGCGTCTGTGCTGAAATAGTATTCAGTTTGGCTTAAATTTCCATCATAATTTTGGAAGCCAAAAATATATTTTGTGTTGTTGTAAATAGGATTTTGCACATTAATTTGGATATTATTTAAGTTAAAGTTCACGTATTGAAGTTTAGGAAGGCTTTCTGCCATGGAATTTAAAACTATAACGTCTTCATTTTCAAGCGAGTTTTGCATTAGGTTTATTATGGTAATGTTTGATAGGTCTAAGTTTTTTAAGCCTGCAAGCGAAGTAATGTTTGCATTAGAAAGGTCTAAAACGTTAAAGTTTTTAAAGTCGTTTGAATAGATTTCTTGTACTGTTGTTCCCCTGTAACTACTTAAAATGCTTAAAAGCTTATTATATAAGTTTATATCTTCAAAATAGCTAGCTTGAATAAGTGTAGCAGGCTCCTTGGTTTCTGGGTCTGGAAGGTTGTCCCAATCCACTTTAAACTGAATTTTACCGTCTGACGTTGTGCCCGTAACTTCTATGGTTATGCCAGTGTTTACGTAGCTAACGTTTGATGGAGATATGCTAGCTTGGTTGGAGCCGGAATATGCTTGATAGGTTATGTCGCCAGTTTGCCAAGTGAAATCTATGAGCGTGTTGTAGCAAAGGGTGTGTTTCGTTTCAATGGTTGGCGACGCTCCTATTTTATTGCCAATTTTGGATAGCCCTACACCAGAACCCGTTGCCACCATGTTTGCAAGTGCTTTACTTGATTTTGGACTTACATAAGAAAAATTCCTGCCGTTATTTGCGTAGTATACAGCGCCGTACTCTCTGCCAAAATAGTCTAAATACTGTGAATTTGTGCTGGACACTTCGTTTCTCATTATCTGTATGCTATAAGGTGGAGCCATGTAATTTCCGGGGAAAACGCCGCCATACGTGCTATTTGTAACTCCCGTATCCACTCTATAAACTACTAGCCCACTTGTTGGCAGCTTGTCGTCGAAAAGCCCGTCGTTTTTTCTATATTCTATATAAAAGTATTGGTCGGAGTACTCGCCTTGCCCTTGAATATAGTAAGCAGCAACATCGTTTGAAGTAATTTGATTATTTTCCCAGTGCGACGTTGGATATAATTCGTAAGTGTTATTTTCTTCTATTTCTATAACGTTACTATCTTCTATGTATCCCATTTGTAGCTTATTGTAGGCTAAACTATGTTGCGGCATTTGATAGTAGTTGTATGCCATTAAATCCCAGAGCCCTACCGGAACTTCTTCCGAGTCGGAAGCCGTGTTTGAGTACATAGTGTCGTAAATATAGTAATCTGAAAGCCCTAAAACGTGGCTTAGTTCGTGCGCGTAGGTGGAGCTTTCTGCTATTTTTATGCCGTTTGAGTCTTCAATTGGGTCGCGAGCCACGTTGTTTGATTCGTCGTAATCTTCTATTTCCACTGTGGCAAGGTTGTATTTACCAAGCTTTAAGCTTTGCCCAGAATTATCCACAACAGAAGAAGAAAGTGTTATTGTAGAGCTATGCGCCCAAAGCGGAGTAGCCCATTCTACATCTCTACCTTGCGGGTCTGCGGTAAGTAAAAAGGTTATGGAGTCTACAAAGCCGTCGTCATTTGCATCTAAGTCGTAACTTCTAGCGTAAAGGGTAAAAGCTTGGCTTATTGCGCTCCAAATGGCAGAAATAAGTTGCGAAGTAGTACCCGAGCCCGTTAAAAAGTGGCTACGCGTATAGTTTAACGTAAAAGGCGTTCCAACCGTGCCATTATATATTATGTTCGTTTTAAGGCTTAGCTTTCCATTAGACGTAGTTTCAAAGTAGTTCTTTACTGAATATTCACTATTATTGTAGGTGTCTTCAATAATCTTGTAAGGATATTCGCCGTAAAGCTCGTTTTCAACAAGTAGCGTGTTTGTTTCGCCTTGAAAGTTTATAAAAAATAGATTGTTATTCACAACCGTGGTCTCGTCGTAACCGTGAGACTTTATCACTCCGTCAAAAGTTTGCGGCGAAGAGTATGTTGCGGCAAAAGCTTTGTCCGCCGTCAAGAAACTTGCTCCTAAACAAGCGGAGCAAGCTACAAATATTAATGAAAATATATATAGTGAGACCTTTTTCATAAAAAACCTTATTTTCATTTTATCATGATAAATTTTAAAAGTAAATAAAATTGTAAGTTTTTGTAATTTTTTGTAGTATCTTTTTTAAGTAGTATTTGCCAAAAAGCAAAACTTAAACAATAAAATTTTTAGTAAACTTTACTTTCTACTTGCAAAATTGGCTCTAATTTGATACACTCTTCCCCGAGAGGTAAATATGGCAAAAATACTTATAACATCAGCTCTTCCATACGTAAACAACGTGCCGCACTTAGGGCATATTGTGGGTTGTCACTTGCCAGCAGACGTGTTTTATAGGTTCAACAAGGCTATTGGCAACGAAACGTACTTTATTGGCGGAGCAGACGAACATGGCACAGCTACGCTTATTTCAGCAAATGCGCTAAATATGGCTCCGGACAAGCTTTGCTATAAGCTTTCCGAGCTTCATAAAAAGATGTACGATAAACTTAACATTAGTTATAGCCTATTTTCTGGAACTCACACAAAGTACAACGAAGAGACTACGATAGAGTTCTATAAGGAGCTAGACAAAAACGGCTACATTGAAGAGCGCGACGACGACGTTATGCTATACTGCGAAAACGAACACGTTGCACTTGCCGACCGTTATGTAAAGGGCGTGTGCCCATATTGCGGCTACGAAGACGCCTACGGCGACCAATGCGACGCCTGCGGAAAAACGTACGATATAACGGAACTTAAAGACCCAAAATGTAGGTTTTGCGGCGAGCCGGCAACTTTTAAAAAGACAAAGCACCTATACCTTCGCCTAGACAAGCTTCAAGATAAGTTAGACGCCTACATTGAAAGTAGAAAGGATATCTGGCGTCCAACGGTATATAAGGAAGCAAAGCGCTGGATAAACGAAGGTTTAAAGCCAAGGTGCATAACGCGCGACATACCTTGGGGCATAAAAGTGCCAAGAGAAGGTTTTGAAGATAAGGTATTCTATGTGTGGTTCGACGCGCCTATTGGCTACATTTCCATAACAAAGGAGCTTGGCGGAGAAAAGCTTGTAAAAGAGCTTTGGCAAAGCGACGACTGCAAAATTTATAACTTTATTGGAAAAGATAATATTCCTTTCCACTCCGTTTTCTTCCCTGCAATGGAGATAGGATGCGGAAAATATAACCTAGCCTATAACGTAGTTGGCTTTAACTTCATGAACTTTGAAGGTCAAAAATTTTCTAAGAGTAAAAATGTGGGCGTGTTCTGCGACGGGCTTCTTGACAGTGACATAGATATAGACGCGCTTAGAGCTTACCTTGTTACCATGTTCCCAGAAAATAAGGATACAGATTTTAGGTGGGACGGGCTTAAAGACAACACAAACTCAGAGCTTGTAGGCAAATTTGGCAATTTCTTCAATAGAACGCTTAACATGATTTGGAAAAACTTTGAAGGAAAACTAAACTTTGAGCTTTCTGATAGCACTCCGCTTGACGAAAACGACAAGGAAATGATTAATGCAATAGAAGAATATCCAGACAAAATTGCAAGCCTTCTTGAAAACACGGAATTTAGAGAAGCCTACAAAAAGGTTATGGAGTTTGCCACCGTGGGCAACGGATATCTTGAAAAAGTTGCGCCTTGGACGCTTATTAAGAACGGCGACATAGAAGGCGCTAAAAAAGTATTGTACCTAGCTTTAAACATGGCAAAAGCGCTATGCATTGTGGCTCACCCCTTTATTCCAGCGCGCACGGAAGAAATTTGGAATGAACAGCTAAACTTCCAAGGCAATTTAAATGACCAAGGCTTTTGGAGGGAAGCAAAGCGCATAAACATAAAGGCGTCACATTACACGCGCGCACCTAAACCACTTTTTGCTAGAATTGACGACGAAAAGTTAGAAGAATACAAAGCACATTTTAGCAAACGTTTTGATTTATTTAGTTTAAAGGATTAAGCATTATGAAGAAAATTTTAATAGCATCAGGAAATATGGGCAAGGTTGCCATATACGCACAAATTTTAGACGAGTTAAAACTTCCCTACTGCTCGCTTAGAGATATAGACGTAAATATAGAAGTTGAAGAGACGGGCGAAACAGAACTTGAAAACGCATATTTAAAGGCAAAGGCATACCACGAAGCTACCGGGCTTCCTGTAATTTGCAACGATAGCGGCTTAGTTATAGAAAAGTTTGCGCCAGAAGACCAACCCGGCGTATTTGTAAGGCGCTACGGCGGACACGAACTTTCCGACGAAGAGACAATACGTATATTTTCAGAAAAATTAAAGGCAGTTGGCGGAGATAGCGATAGCTACTTTAAAGTGGCGCTAGTGCTTTGCGATGAAAACGGAAACTACCACTCAAAAGAATTTAAAAGTTATAGATACATGATAGCAACGCCAAGCCCAGTTGTAATTAAAGGCTTACCACTTCGCTCGCTAGACTACTCCAAAGAAAAGCACAAATATTGGAGCGAAATGAGCATGGAAGAAGCAAACGCGTGCGAAGGTAGCGCTATAAAAGAACAGTCCGCTTTTATTAAAGAAGTTTTTATGAAAGATAAAAACGTAGAGATTGATAAATAAACTATAAAAAATTTGCTTAATTTAAAGCAAATTTTTTTATTTTAATTTTAGTCCCCGCAATATAAGCGACTTTTCAATAACGTTCACCCTTTTAAAAAGGTTTGCAAAAAATAATATGAAAATTATATGGCTTTTAGTAAAAAAGGTCTTTAAATTAAATTTAATATTTCTTGCCTTTAAGCTTAATTTTAGTGTTTTAATTTCATTTTGAATAATATTTATAAAATTAAGTGCAATTACAAGCATTATAGCAATCTCATCGGGGTTTACTTTAAATATTTTTAACGGATATAAAAGTTTAGAAAGACCTTCCGCCAGCTTTGTTTTAGATATAACGCTAGAAAAAATAAAGGCAAAATTGGTAACAATTATAATTTTCCACGCTAGCATTAAACAATCTAAAACAGGGCTAAAAATTAAATTAAATAAAAACACAAAAATAGTAAAAATTAAAATATTTAATATATTTTTTACTATTTTTTTAAAATTAATTTTAAAAATTAGCATTAAAATTATATTAAAAATAGTGAAACCTATTAAAACAAATAAATTATTTATTAAAAACACGGCAAGCGAATAGGCAATAAAAAATAAGATTAAAAATATCATTTTAATATGCCTCCTATAAGCTTTAAAATCTCTTCGTCCGAGCTTTCACATAAATTTAACATATTTAAAAGCTTTAATTTTAGTGGCAAATTTTCTTCTTCAAACACACTTAGGTTTTTTATAATATTGCGGGTCTCCTGAAAGGCTTTTACCCTTCCACTCTTCATAACTAGAACCTTGTCGGCGTATACAATTTCTTCTAGCGCGTTGGTGGCAAAAATAACAGATACGCCTTGGGCTTTTAATTTTTGAAATAGTTTATAAATAATATTTTTTGTAGTTTGGTCTAAGTACGCCGTGGCTTCGTCGAAAATAATTAGCTTTGGGCGAATAGCTAGCATGTTTGCAATTACCACCCTTTGCTTTTGCCCTGTGGATAAACTAAAAGTTTCCGAGTTTTTAAATTCCAGCATATTAACTTCACTTAGCGCGCTTTCAATTCTATCCTTAAACTCTTCCTTGTTTATCTTATAGTTTTTTAAAGTAAAAGCTATGTCATCGTACACTTTATTAAAAATTATTTGATTATCTGGGTTTTGCTGCACAACGCCCGTTACAATTTTACTTTTATTTAAAGCTTCGCCGTCTATTAAAATTTGCCCACTTTTAGCTTTAATTAGCCCGCTAAGTAAATTGATAAGCGTAGTTTTTCCGCTGCCGTTTTTGCCAGTTATTGCAAGAATTTCTCCGCCGTTTAAGCTAAAACTTACATCTTCCAAGCTAAACTCCGGATATTTGTAGCTTACGTTAGTTAGAGTTATCATCATCTTGCACCTCCTTTTCTTTAAGGCTATCGTACACCTTTAACTTTCTTAAACCAAGGTCTATAAAATAGATGCTGACAACTTGAATTGGAAGCATAATTAGTTGCTTTAAAAGCCTTGTGGGAAGAATTGCAAAGAGCGCTTCCTTTGTGGTGATGTATATCCAGATTGTGTTTAAAAGGCAGTTGCAAACTATTAGCACAATAAGCGTGCTTAAAATAAGGCGCAAAATAAAGCTTTTATTTGAAAATTCCTTTTTTCTATACAGAAAGAGCCCATATATTAGCCCGCTTATTACAGCGGAAATTGTGTAGCCCACAAAATACGCACCAAACGGAAATAAGAGCGCCCCTATTAAATCGGCAAAGCCGGCAATAAGCATTGTGTACCATGGCCCAAGCATAATTGCCGAAAGCATTATAGGAATATATGAAAAGGAAATAACAAGAATTGGTGTTTTTATAGATAAAAATCTATTAAGTACAATAGTAGTTGCAAGAAGAAGCCCGGCGAGTATCAATTTCTTTAATTTAGACATAAAAAAATCCTCCTTAATTAAGAAGACAGAAAAAAGCATTCCGTCTACAAATTTTAATTAGAAGGATATTATTTCGAATTTAAGTTTTTTCTCTATTAAACAAATATACTTTCTCATTGGCGTATACCTACCATGGAATATATTATGCTTTAAAAATTAAAAAGTCAACAGTTTTACAAAAAAAGTAAGCTAAAAAGCTTACTTTTTAAACCCTTTTCCAAGAATTATAATATTGCTTTACTAAAGCCTGTGCCGCACTTTGCGAATTAGCTAAAACTGAGCTATTAATTGTTGTGCCGCTTGTAGCAAATATATCTTCTGTTTCAAACCAGTTAGACGAGTTTTGGAATTTTGCACTTGTTAACCCACTATCTGCAAATGCCTGATTTTCAATTAACACTACGCTAGAAGGAATTGTTATTGAAGTTAAGTTTGAACAACTATAAAACGCTTGATTACCAATATATCTTAATGTGCTAGGTAATGTTAAACTTGTTAATGAGGAACGATGACTAAAAGCATTTCTAGCAATACCAATAGTTCCTTCTCTAATGGAAACTTCACTTAAATTAAATTCGTCGGAATAAAAAACCCAATTGTCAACATAAGCTACACCACCCACATATTCAAGTGCTGGGAAATTTGAGCTAGCGCCTATTGAAACTACGCTTTCTGGAATAACTAAATTTTGAACACCAGAATTTGAGAATACACTTCCACCTATCTCTTTAACACCTTCTTCAAGAACAACGGTAGTTAAATTTTTTGAACCTTCAAATGCCCATGTATCTATATATTCTACTTCTCCAGAAACATTAACTTCTTTTAAATTTGGGCATTGCCTAAAAGCAGATTCTCCAATTTTTGTTACGCCGTTTGGTACGTTTACGCTTTCTACAACTTCGTTGCCATAAAAGGCGCAACTATAAATTTCATAGTCTCCGCCGCCAAGACTAGTTGGAAGAGTTATATTCTTTTCAGTACCAGTATATGAAAGTAGATAGTTAGTTCCGTCATAATTAAAATACTCGTAATCACCTGATGTTCTAATAATGCTTGGGCTAGATAAAGAAGTATAAATAACCTTTGCAAGACCTATGCCATTATATTTGCTTTTATTTGTTGTTAAATCTAAATTTGTTAAATCATATACTTCAATTATTTTGTTGCAAGACGTAAATGCATTAGCTGATATGTCCGTTATGCTATCCATTAATGTTAAAGTTGTTAAGTTGCTACAACTATCAAAGGCATGCTCAGAAATATAAGTAACATCTTCTCCTATAACAGCAGTTTTTAAGCCGTAATTATAACAGAATGCATACGCATTTATAGTTGTTATACCTGCTGGAATTACAAGGTCTGTTAACAATTCACCTTGAATATATAAGTTGCCACAAACAGCAGTATTGAATTCGATTGCAAGCCAATCTTCTAATCCACCATTATAATAAACATTTTTAATATTGGTGGTGTTAATAAACGCCCTTCTACCAACTTTTTTAAGGTTTTCACCAAAAGAAATATTTTCTAAATTAGGACAATTTTTAAAGGACTCTTGACCTATTTCTGTAAAAGTATCAGCTAAAATAATTGTTTTAAGGTTTGCGCAGTCGTTAAATTGGCTGTCAACTACTGTTCCTAAATTTATATTTGCCACTTCTAAGTTTTTAAAGCCCTTTAATTCAATTAATGGCGTTGTTATTTCTTTAATGTTATCACAACCATGAAAAATCGAAGCAACACCTTCATTTGCAGGAAGTTCAACTTTTACTAAATTTTTACTGTTACAGAATGCATAAGAACCCATTTCGGTTACACTATCAGGAACTTTTAAAGTTGTTATATCTAAGCCATAAAATGAATACTCTTCTAAGTTTGTAACACCGTCTGGAATAACTAAGTCTCCTTCAACAATTTCCCCATCTATATAGAAGTTTTCAGTGATTGGTAATATATAGTTTTCTTCATCTCCCGTTGATTGAACGGTTATATTACACCATTCTTCTAGTCCGCCCATAAAGTATGTATTTTCAATAGAAGAAACATAGATTGCACCTATTTGTGTTACAGTTTGCGATATGTATAAATTTTTAAGGTTTTTTATAAGAGTATCTTCAATTTCTAACGTATCACCAACTATTGTTAGAGTCTGTAACTTAGGTAGTTCAATAGATCCCCCACCATCAACTTTATTTAATAATTCACTAGTTATTGTAAGCTCTTGTAAATTGTTGCATTGGTCTAAAATTTTGTTATCTTCTGAACTAATATTTGCGCCCATTTTAAGTGAAGTTAAATTTTCGCATTTAAAAAATGCAGTACCGGATAATTCCACAACACTATCTGGCAAAACAACGCTATTTAACTTTTTATATCCTGCTAAAAAATTCTCGCCAATTTTTGTTATGCCATCTGGAACAACAACATCTACAACTAGTTCATTGTTTATGTATAAATTATCTGTATATTGTAAAGTGTCTCTGCTTTCAAATTCTATATTACAAAATTGTTCTAACGTACCGTTAAAATATATGTCTTCTAAGTTATCGCAATAGTAGAAAGCTTCGCGTCCAATTTTAGTTATAGTAGAAGGCAAAATTACCTTCTTTAAAGAATTATTTCCCCACATAAAACTACTTGGAATTTCATCTTCTCCAATTATTGTAACAGTTTCGAAATTTGAATATCTAAAATTATCAATAGCGCCAGCAGTTGCTGTGATATCTTTTACTTTTTGCCCATTAAAAATATCTCCTATATGAGATGAACAGTTTGCCGACAATTTTAAAGTGGTAACGTTTTCACAACCATGAAAAGCATCTTCTCCAATTTCTGTAACGCTATTTGGGATTATTAATTCGGTTAAACTTGAACAGTTTTTAAAAGCGTACATACCAATATTTGTTAAAGCATTTGAAAAATTAATAGAAGTTAAATTTGTACAATCTTTAAACGCTTCGCCTTTAACAATTGTAATAGTATCTGGCATTGTTAAAGAAACGATATTTTCTCCGTCAAAAGAAGAATAGCCAATTTCCGTTACAGGAAGACCTTTATATTCACTGGGAATAACAATATCTGTTTCCTTAGCCGTTCCTATACCTGTTACTGAATAGGTGTTATTTTCAGTTAATGCAAATTTCAGCCCACTAGTAGCACCGTCTTGATTATTTGCCGGGTCTCCACAAGCACTTAAAAAAATGCCTCCACCAAGAATAAGTGTAAAAGCACAAATTATAGATAATAACTTTTTCATAAATCCCCCAAATTATTATTATGACTATATAATAGCATACGTTTATTAATAAAGCAATATTTTAAACAAAAAAATTTTAAACAAAAAAGAGCTTTATTTTAAAGCTCTATCTTGCAAAAGTATTATTATCTTTCTTTCTATCTGAAAGTTCTTTTATTGGGTGAGGTTTACCCTGAACTCTGTAATCCTGCCCAAACTTTTCTATATGCTCTTCAACTACCTTATGGCTAGCCACCTTGTCCGCGTCTTTTATTATCTTGTTCTGATATTTATAGAAATCCGCATCTTTTGGAAGCTTAGATAGTTCTATATAACTTTCGCGATTTGCTGTAAACGTAGCGGTGCTTTTAATAACGTTTCTAATATATTCTTTATTAGATTTAAAAGAGATAAGTTCTGGGAACGTGCCGTCTGGAATTACTTCGTCGTAATCTTTCTTTTCATACTTCTTTAAGTTCTTAACCGCGGCATGAAGGTGCGCTATTTCCTGTTCTAAGAGCATCTCCCAAACTTTTTTAACGTTTGGCTCACTTTCGTCACACATCATAGAGTAATATAGGTAACATTCAATATACTCATGCATCAAGCACATTTCAAACCAACTTGGCATTGGGTCTATTAAACTTCCATACTGAGTTACGTGCTGCTCTTCCACCATGGCTATTTCCGTGTAAACTTCTCTACCCTTTTGATTTTTATAGAAGCCGCCCAAATTCATATAGTAATTCATGGTCTGCTGTTCTGCCGCCGTTATGATATTTACTGCACATTTATCAAAAGGCGTTGCCGTTTTGTTACAAATAGGCTCTTTTACGCTATCGTATGGGTGCCTGTGATGTGCAATAGTTGGGCGCGCGGGCATAATCTCCGTATAGTCGCCCACGTAATCTTCCGCCTTTGCGCCAAAATCACTTTCAAGAAGATTGGCGTATCTATACAAATGGTCAAAGTCTTCTAGTAGCGCGAAATCTAGGGCATCTTTTACGTGTTTATCTTTAACGTGCTGAGCTAAAAACGCCGTTAAATCTACGGCAAGCTGCTCGTAGCCTATTGTAGTTTCAAGTAAATTTTCGTCTACTGGCTTTAAGGAAGAAATTAATTTTTGTTGCTGTTGCTCGTTTCTTCGAACAAGCGCCAAACTTCTTCTTAAGTCGTTATCAATTGCGTGCCTATGAAATTGATGCCCAAACCAAACGGACTCGTATTCCGTACCATTCATGAGTATGCAACGCACTCTGGTATACGGGCTTGCTTCAAGCTTTTTGTACGGCTTTGGGCTAAGCTTTTTCCAATCCATTATACAGCTTTCCAAACTTTTTGCCTTTTCTTTAAAAGGATTAAATTTCATTAAAAAAACCTCCAAACAAATTTTATCCGTTTTTTAAATTAAAAATACAAAAAAATTGCTTAAAAAATTAAATTTTTTAGCAATTTTTCATAAATTATTAATATTAATCTTTTTTATGATTGTTTGGCTAATTTAACAATCTTTCGCAGCTAGGCGACGACTCTTTTCCCACTATTAAACCCAAGTAGAAAATGTCAAA
>ERZ1643251.2224-NODE-2224-length-20086-cov-6.567321_pt1 | contig 20086 bp, 21 predicted proteins | sample MGYA00579261_ERZ1643251 | MGnify/ENA primary metagenome ERZ1643251 (study PRJEB29033, sample SAMEA4952267) | chicken gut metagenome | biome: Broiler Chicken; feature: Gastrointestinal Tract; material: Caecum | place: Ireland | collected 2018 | study: Broiler... | reverse complement strand
ATATACTGATATGTTAGCAAATTTCTCTTTTCCCGTCAACGGCACATTCCACAAATTTATGGTTTTATTAAGAACCGCAACCTACTATTTTGTGGGAAATTTTACAAAAAAACTTAACTTTAGACAAAATATCCCCGGGAATCAGCCCCATTATAAATAATTTTTCCCCTAAAATACGGAATTCATTCCTTCTATGGCCGCTCCCTATTATTTTACGCAGCCCGGCAGGATCTGTGCCGGAAAAGTGAATCTTTATGGATGCGGCCAGGAGAGCTGTTCCCAGGAATCAGCCCCTGTCAAATCACTGCCGGAACTCCACCACGGTCACGCCGTCCTCCTCCCCACGGGGCTGGCCCCGTGGGGACCCCTTACCATTTCACTTGCGCGGGCGGAGTGAATCCGCCCTTGCGCCAAGATTTTCGCCTTCGGCGAAAATGCTTGTACGCCGCAGAGCGGCGAAAGCCCTCCTTCCGGAGGTATCTCATCGGCGCCTTACTGTTTCAGCTCCACCACGGTCACGCCGTCCTCCTCCCCACGGGGCTGGCCCCGTGGGGACCCCTTACCATTTCACTTGCGCGGGCGGAGTGAATCCGCCCTTGCGCCAAGATTTTCGCCTTCGGCGAAAATGCTTGTACGCCGCAGAGCGGCGAAAGCCCTCCTTCCGGAGGTATCTCATCGGCGCCTTACTGTTTCAGCTCCACCACGGTGACGCCGTCCTCCCCCTCGCCGTAGCGGCCCAGGCGGAAGCTCTTCACCTTGGGGTGCCGGCGCAGCAGCTGCTGCACCGCCTTGCGCAGGGCGCCGGTGCCCTTGCCGTGGATGATGGTCACCTCGTTGAGCTTGCCCATCACGGCGTTGTCCAGGAACCGCTCCACCGCCAGTTCCGCCTCGTCGGTCATCATACCCCTGAGGTCGATCTCATTGCAGGCGGCCCGGGCCCCCGCCAGCCGGATGCTGGTCTGAACCTGGCGCTGGATCTTCTTTTTCTCCTGGAGCTCTGCCTCTTCCACCAGGCGCACCTCCGAGGCCTTGACGGTAAGCTTCATATTCCCCGCCAAAAGCTGGAGCTTGTCGCCATTGACGGCGGTAACGGTGGCCTGCTTGCGGGTGCCTCCCAGCTCCACCAGATCTCCCTCACGGATGGGGCGGCTGGGGGCCGGAATCGGCTCCTTTTCCTCTTTGAAATGGAGCTCCTCCTCCGCCCGGTTCAGCTGACCACGGATGGCGGCCCGGGCGTCGTTGACGCTCTGCCAGTCCGCCGCCTTTTCCTGCTGGCGGCGCAGCTGGTTGAGCTCCTCAAAGATCTGGTCCGCCTGGGCCCTGGCCTCCCGGATAATCCGGCGGGCCTCGGCCTCGCCCCGGGTGCGGGCATTGTCCTTGGCCCGCTCCATCTGCTCCCGGAACTCCCTTGCCCGCTTGGCGTCGCTCTCCCGCTGGGCCCGCAGCCGCTCCGCCTCATCCTTGTCCTTTTCCAGGCTCTGGCGCTTGGCCTCCAGCTGGGTCAGCACATCCTCAAAGCGGATGGACTCGCTGTCCATCTGGGCCTTGGCGGTTTCGATCACCGCCGGATCCAGCCCCAGCCGCTGGGAGATGGCGAAGGCGTTGGACTTGCCGGGGATGCCGATGAGCAGCTTATAGGTGGGCCGCAGGGTCTCCACATCAAACTCGCAGCTGGCATTCTCTACACCCTTGGTGGTCATGGCAAAGGTTTTCAGCTCCGCGTAGTGAGTGGTGGCGGCCACCTTGGCCCCCTTCTCCCGGACGTGCTGGATAATGGCGATAGCAAGGGCCGCACCCTCCACCGGGTCGGTACCCGCCCCCAGCTCGTCAAAGAGGATCAGGCTCTTTCCGTCCGCCTCCTCCAGAATCTTCACGATGTTCACCATGTGGGCGGAGAAGGTGGAGAGGCTCTGCTCAATGCTCTGCTCGTCACCAATGTCTGCCAGCACCCGGTCAAAGACGCTGACGGCACTGCCGTAATCCGCCGGGATGTGAAAGCCGCACTGGGCCATCAGGGTAAGGAGGCCCAGAGTCTTGAGGCTTACCGTCTTGCCGCCGGTGTTGGGGCCGGTGATGACCAGGGTGTCAAACCGGCGGCCCAGCTCCATATCGATGGGCACCGCCTTGGCGGTGTCCAGCAGGGGATGGCGGGCATGGCGGAGGGTAACGCTGCCGTCCTTGCGAATCTCGGGGCGGCTGGCGTTCATCTTATAGCTGATCTGGCCCCGGGCAAAAATGAGGTCCAGCTGCACCAGCATGTCGTAATCCCAGAGGATGTCCCGCTGGTAGGCGGCAGCCTCAGCGGAGAGGGAGCGGAGGATCCGGTCGATCTCCTTTTTCTCCTTGGCCTCCAGTTCTTTCAGTTCATTGTTGGCCTGCACCACCCCCATGGGCTCCACAAAGATGGTGGCGCCGCTGGAGCTGACGTCGTGGACCAGGCCTGGCATACTGCCTCGGAACTCCGCCTTCACCGGCACCACGAACCGGCCGTCCCGCTGGGTGATGATAGCCTCCTGGAGCACCTTGCTGTAACTCTGGGAGGAAATGATCTTCTGGAGGATCTGCCGACCCTTGGCAGCGGCATTGCGCTTGTGGCGGCGAATATCCGCCAGCTCCGGGCTGGCGTTATCGGCAATCACGTCCTCCTCCAGAATGGCGGTAGTGATCTTTTCCTCCAGGAAGCGGTTACCCTTTACAGAGTTGAACAGGTGGTCGATGGCGGTCTTTTTGCCCGCGTCGTCCCCCCAGTATTCCTTTACCCGCCGGGCGCAGCGCAGCACCCCGGCGATGTCCAGCAGCTCCCGGGTATTGAGGGCCCCGCCCCGGTCCGCCCGGTACAGGCTCTCCGCCACCGGCTTGATGCCGGAAAAGGCGGGGCTCCCCCGCTGGCCGATCATCTCCCGGGCGGCGTCCGTCTCGTCCTGGAGCCGCTCCACCTCCCCGATGTCGGTGGAGGGCGTCACCGCCAGGGCCTTGGCCCGGGCGGCCTCGCAGCTGGTCTGATCCGCCAGCATCTGCAAAATCGCCGGCAGCTCCAGGGTGCGTATAGATTTATCAAACAGTTCGCTCATAGCATTTTCTCCTGAAGATCCTTCGGCTGCTTCTCACGGGCAGCCGCTGTGCACAGCGGCTAAATCCATGTTTTTTGAATACAAACCGTTGACCTTCGGCATAATATTACTATTAGTTTTTATTTTTGACAGATTCCGCGGTGGAAATCGTCCCCCGCAGGCTCTTGTAAAAGTCCAGGGTACGGAAGTCCCGCTCCAGCATGGCCCGGACGTAAGCCTCGGCGGCCAGGCTCATCCGCTTCTGATCCTCCGGGGAGAGGGTGAAGCTGTACAGCCGCTTGGCGTCCCCATAGACAACACGGCGCATAGCGGCCAGAGCCCCCGGCGTCAGGGACAGTCCTCCCTCTCCGCCGCAGCGGCGGCACCGGAGAACGCCGCCCCGGATATCCAGCACCGGCTCCGCCGGGTCCGCCTCTCCGCACACGGCACAGCCGTCCAGCAGGGGAGCGAAGCCCACCAGGGACATCAGCCGCAGCTCAAAGGCGGCCCGCACCAGCTCCGGGGGCTTTTGAAGGGTCCCCAAGGCATAGAGGGCATTGAGGAGCAGGCTGAGGATCTCCCCGGATTCCGTGCCCTCAAAGGTGACCGATTCTGTCAGGTCGGCAAAGTAGCTTCCCAGGCTCAGCAGCACCACGTCCTGCCGCACGCCGTCAAAAAGAGTGATGGTACTGGCCTCACTGAGAATCTGCCAGCCGTGGCTCTCTGTCAGCACCATGTCGGAATAGGCCAGCAGCTGGGCGGCGGCGGTGACGCGGCTGCGGCGGCTCCTGGCCCCCTTGGCCACCACCGCCACCTTGCCCATCTGGGCGGTGAGCACCGTCAATATCCGGTCGCTCTCCTTGGTGTCCACACCCCGGAGGACGATCCCCTGTACCACTGTCCGTTCCCTGGCCATACCGCTCCTTACCTATGTAGGCGGCGCTGCCGCCAAACGGGTCACGCCTGGGATCCTTCTTCCGCCTTCCGGTCTGTCTCCCGGGATGGCTCCCGGTCATCCTCCCGGGACAAAAGGTAAAACTCCGGCGCGCCGGTTTCCTGAAACAGCGCCCAAAATCCCTGATCCATCACTCCGCCTCCCACGTTTAGGGTGAGCTTGCAGCCCTGCCCTTATAAGTGGGAACTTGTGGCGGAGGAATTTACCACCGCTTGTCTCCCGCCCGCCGGATGCGTTTCATTCCGTCAGGCAGAAGCCCCGCAGCGCCGGCTTACTCCTCGTCGTAGCCTACGCTGCGGATGAAATTCACATTATCCCGCCAGTTTGTCCCTCAGGGCCGCCGGCCCTGCGGGAGCCCTGTTTCACCCCTTACGGGCGGAGTGAATCCGCCCTGGGCAATTGGCTTCCAGGCCAATTGACGCCTGCGGCGGCCGCCCTCCGGGCGGAGGAAAACTGGCCCGGCCATCCGGCAAAAAAATCTTACTCCTCGTCGTAGCCTACGCTGCGGATGAAATTCACATTATCCCGCCAGTTTTCCTTTACCTTCACCCAGGTCTCCATGTACACCTTAGTGCCCATGAAGCGCTCAATGTCCTGGCGGGCGTGGCTGCTGATCTTTTTCAGCATCTCGCCGTTTTTGCCGATAATGATGCCCTTGTGGCTGGCCTTTTCACAGTAGATGGTCACATCCAGGTCAATGATCCCGTTGTCCCGCTCTGTAAAGCGGTTGACCTCCACAGCGGTGCCGTGGGGAATCTCCTTGTCCAGGTTCCGCAGCAGCTTCTCACGGACGATCTCCCCTACGATCTGCCGCTCCGGCTGGTCGGAGGTCATGCCCTCCGGGAACAGCTGGGGCCCCTCGGCGGCGTAGTTCTGGAGCTGCTCCATAAGGATGTCCAGTCCGTCCCCCTTCTCGGCGGAAAGGGGGATGATTGCGTCGAAGTCATGAGCAGCGGCGTACACCGCCATTACCTCCAGCAGCTGGGGCTTTTCCACAGTGTCGATCTTATTGATGACCAGCACGGCGGGGAGCTGCTCCTCCGTGATGCGGTCGATAAGGGCCTGCTCCGGAGCGCCGATCTTGGCGATAGGCTCCACCAGCAGGCACACGCCGTCCACATCCGCCACGCTCTGGCGCACCACCTTCACCATGTAGTCCCCCAGCCGAGTCCGTGCCTTATGAAGGCCCGGGGTATCCAGCAGCACAAACTGGGTGTCTCCCCGGTTCACCACACCGCAGATCCGGTTACGGGTGGTCTGGGGCTTGCTGGAGACGATGGCCACCTTTTCCCCTACCAGGGCGTTGGTCAGGGTGGACTTGCCCACGTTGGGCCGACCCACAATGGCGATCATAGCCGTTTTTTTGATGTCATTCATGTCAGATAATCCTCAACTTTCTGTTTATTTCCGGTATTGAGCCATTCACCGGTTATTTATTATCTTTCCCCATCAGCCGTTCCATCACCACCGCGGTATAGCCGCCGGAATCTTTTTCCCGGCCAGTAGGGGTAAAGCCGTTTTTTTGCCAGAAGGCCCGGCTCTGGGGATTGCCCTTGGCGTAGGCCAGACCCACCCGGGCATAGCCCCGCTCCTCCAGGCGGCGGAGCAGACATCCGATCAGAGCGGTGCCCTCCTCTTTTCCCTGGGTCTCCCGGGCGGTCATGAAAAAGCCGATCCAGGCAGTATCCGCCGCCGGGTAGCCCTCAATAAGATCCAGCATAGCCATCAGGCGGCCCTCCCGCCAGAAGCCCAGGAAGTGCTTGTCCGCCGGGGACTTTCCCGGCGGCAGGGCGGTAAAATCCTCCGCCAGGCCCTCCGCTGTGGGCGGCGGGGGACAATACTGATAAAACAGGGAGTTTCCCTTGCACAGGGCCAGCATGGCCGGGATGTCCGCCTCCGTCAGGGGCCGCAGGGTATAGCCCGGGGCCATGTCGGCATACCAGCAGCCCGCCGGCCCCTCTGTCACACAGGCAGTCATTACGCCCGCTCCAGGCCCAGCTCCGCCATAATGGCCTCCTCACGCTGGCGCATCCGGGCCTTTTCCGGCCCCTCGTCCAGGTGGTCGTAGCCCAGAAGATGGAGCACCGAGTGGACGGTAAGATAGGCCAGCTCCCGACGTTTGGAGTGGCCATACTCCTTGGCCTGGGCGGCCACATGCTCCATGGAGATCACCATGTCCCCCAGAGGCAGAAGCCCCGTAGCGGGATCCAGCAGCTCCTCATCCTCCGCCTGCGGGGGCTGGCCGGGCGTCAAATCAAACTCAGGGAAGCTCAGCACATCGGTAGGCCTGTCCACACCCCGCATGTCCAGATTGATCTGATGGATTCCCTCATCGTTGGTGAGAAGGACATCCACTTCACAGGGGGCCGTGACAGCCTCCAGGGCCAGGGCGGTGCGGATAGCTTTGCGGATGAGGGCGCAGTTGCCCTCGCTGGCCGCTCCCGGCACATCCGCCGTCACCGGGATATAGTGGCGCTTGGCCATGGTCTTATTCCTCCTTCTACCCATCAAGGGGCTCGTCCAGTACCCAGGGCAGGTACAAACTGATATCCAGGTCAAAGTGGGGCTGGGGAAAATCCGGGGCGCCATAGGGGTAGTCCTCATGGCCCAGCATCAGCGTAAACCCCGGGAATTTTACCGGCGGACCCCAGGCAGTACCAGCGTTCTCTTTCCCCTCCGGCAGTCGGATCATCGTGCCCGCCACCCGCCAGGAAAGCTGATAGAGCAGTCCCTTTTCCGCCCAGGTTTCGTCGTAGTACAGCTCACAAACATAGGTAGCCTTCTCCGGCGGGATGCGAAGGCTGTCCAGGATGGCCAAAATTTCCTCCGGCAGCCGCCGCTCCCTGGCCAGAGCCAGAAAGTTCCGGCAGTGGCCGCAGGCGCAGCCCCAGTCCTCCGCCTGGGCATACCAGGCGGCAGTGGCCGTCTCATCTGCTTCCACCTCATAACCGAACCAGGAAAAACAGGTCATGAGCATACTCCTCTCTCCTTTTCTCTCTGCCAGACGCCATAGGTACCGGTAAAGCGGATCAGATAAAAGAGCAGCCCTGCCCCATAAAACAAATTGCTCACCCAGCCCCACTGGGGCACCAGGAAAAAGAGCTTGCCCACATCCGGAATCAAAAGGAGCGCCCAGGCAGTCATCAGCTTGTCGCTCTCCATGTCAAGGCCTGTGGCGCGCTCCAACTCCTCCATCCCGCGGGTCAGCCGGTAGGTGGTCAGCGCCCGGACCGTCAGAGACACCAGAGCAAGCAGGAAAGCGGCAACCCCCTGGGGCGCCAGCCCAAAGAGGCTCAGCAGCCAGCCAATGCCGCCGCCAGCCGCCCCTACCACAGCAACAGGGCAGCCCTGCTCAAAGGATTGGTAGTCGGAGAAAGCCCGCATTCTCCCCAGGAGCAGCAGATACCCCACAAAGGCCGGCAGCAGCGACACCGCGCCGTACTGGATATCCACATAGAGGAAGATCAGTCCCACCAGAAAGGTACCCATACGCTTGTCCTCCTTCCCGCCCGGGAGGCGGCGTCCCTGAAGCGCAGGAACACCTCCCCGCAGAGGCCTGCCTTTATTTGAAGCCGGTAAAAACAGTCCCGCCGGCAGCCAGGGTTCTGCCTTGGGCAAACCCCGTATCTCGTGTCTTTGCGCCGGCGTTACTTCTTCTCCCGCCTGCGCTCGTTCCTGGCGTAATATTCATCGTAGGCCTTGATGATCCGCTGAACCATCACATGACGGACCACGTCCTGGTCCGTCAGCTCGCAGATGCCGATGCCCTCCACGTTCTTGAGCACCCGGATGGCCTCCTTGAGGCCGCTGGTCTTGTCAGCGGGCAGGTCGATCTGGGTCACGTCGCCGGTGATGACCACCTTGGAGTTGAAGCCCATACGGGTCAGGAACATCTTCATCTGCTCCCGGGAGGTGTTCTGGGCCTCGTCCAGGATAATGAAGCTGTCATCCAGGGTACGGCCCCGCATATAGGCCAGGGGGGCCACCTCAATGTTGCCCCGCTCCAGATATTTCTGATAGGTCTCCGCCCCCAGCATATCGAAGAGGGCGTCGTACAGGGGCCGCAGGTAGGGGTCCACCTTGCTCTGGAGGTCGCCGGGCAAAAAGCCCAGCCGCTCCCCCGCCTCCACGGCGGGCCGGGTGAGAATAATGCGGTTGATCTTCTTGTCCCGGAAGGCCGCTACCGCCGCCGCCACCGCCAGATAGGTCTTGCCGGTACCGGCAGGGCCCACGCCGATGGTAACCGTGTTTTTCAACACGGAGTCCACATACCGCTTCTGGCCGATGGTCTTGGCCTTCACCGGGCGGCCCTTGGCGGTGATGCAGATGACGTCCTGGGTCAGCTCTCCCACCCGGTCCTCCCGGCCGCTGCGGGCCAGGCCGATGACATACCGCACCGTCTGTTCGCCGATATTCTCCCCCCGGCTGGAGAGGGTCAGCAGGGCGTTAATGGCCTTGGCCGCCAGCATGGTGGCCTCCGCCTCGCCGTTGATGCGCAGCTCCCCCTCCCGGTTGGTAACCACCACGCCGAATTCCGCCTCGATCAGGCGGATATTTTCATCGAAGGAGCCGAAGATATTCACCGCCTGCTCCAACCGCTCGATTTCTATCCTTTGTTCCATCTATCGTATTACTCCTTTGGTATCTCCACAAACTTGCCGATCTGCTCCTCGCATTCGGCGGTCAGCGTCACAAGAAGGGTATCCCCCTCCACCTGGTAATTTACCTCCCGGCGGAGAAGCTCCCCGCCTCCCAGCAGGGCTGTCAGCTCCCGGTCCAGGACGGCCTCCGCCATAGCCAGGGCTTCCTCCTCGCTGCGCCGGGTCTCTGTCACGGTATAGGGCCGCAGAGTTTCCGTCACCACTGTGACAGGCAGCACCAGTCCCCCCGGCAGCTCCCACTGATCCCAGTTTATTATTTTATCACAATTATCCTGGGAAATGCTACTGCCAATATACAGGTTTATCCGGTTTTTTCCCAACAAAACCGCCCGCCTGGTCCGGGTTTCCCCGGTGTACACTGTTTCCGACACGGTAAGAGGCACCCGGCAGCGGAGGGTATACCAGGTCCGGCCATAGACCTTACCCATGCCCCGGACATACCGGTTGCCGCCGTAGCCCGTATCCATAACGCCGGAAATGAGAAGCTGCCCCTCTTTGACCATGGTGCCCGGCAGCACCATTTTTACTCCATCCCAGGGCTCAATGGCGGTAACCAGGGCGTCCCGGTCCGCCACTGTGTTCCCCGGCTGGCGCATGTCAATGATCTCCGGGGCGTCCACCCGCTCCCGGACCTGGACATACGCCCGGCTGCCCCGGACGTTGATGGCGATATAACTCAGCTCCGGCAGCTCCAGCAGCAGATCGTTGCGCAGCTGGAAGGAATTGACGTCGTAGCCGAAGGTACCGAAGGCCACGCCGTATTTTTCCAGCGCCCGCAGGATTTCCTGATCCGATACCGTCTCGTTGCCCTCGATTTCAAAGTCCCAGATAAAAAAAGAGCCCCACAGCAGCAGCAGGGAGCAGACGCCCAAGGTGATCCACAGGCCGTAGCGGTGGCGCATCCGCCCCAGGAAAAAGGGTGTGCCCCGCCAGCCCACCGGCGTCAGCTCACAGTCCAGCTTGGCAGTAAGGCGCCGCAGCCGCTTCCAGTCCCGCCGGGTAAGGGTAAAGGTAAAGGCCGCCGCCGACTCCCATTGAAGATTCCAGAAGATAAGGCCGTACTCCCCGCACAGGTTCAGCACCCGCTCGGGAAACCCGCTTTCCACCCGGGCGGTGACCTCGCCCTTCAATAGGTTCATGATGTGCTTGACCATTCTATTTCTCCCATTCCACCCGCTGGATGGTTCCCCGGATCCGCAGCGCGTCTCCCGTCATGCTCACCAGCTCCAGGCCGCTGCCAAACACCCGGATCACCACACCCTCGCCATTGATATCGATTTCCTCCCCGCTGTATGAGAGGATCCCATGGTGGTTTTCCAGATAAAAATGACCGTTTCCCACCACCTCTACGTGAGGCAGCCCCGCCACCATATCCGCCGGCAGATCAAACAGCTCCGCTGCCCCTGCCAGCACGTTCTTTTCCCGTTTCCGTTTTTCCATACATGCCACCTCACCCTATGTCTATGCGGCAGCAGCAAAAATTTTCCCCCAACCTGTTGACAAAGGCTTTTAGTTGTATTATTGTATTAAGTGCCTAATACAATAATACACGTCGCCAGGCAGCAACGCCCGGCGGCACAGCATTTGGCACAGACCGGAGAAAGGAGTACGCCATGGACTGGAATCTGACGGGGAGCCGCCCCATCTGGCAGCAGCTGGCGGAGCAGCTGACGCTGCGGATCCTGAAAGGGGAATATCCCCCCGGGAGCCGCCTGCCGGCGGTGCGGGACATTGCCGCTCAGGCCGGGGTGAATCCCAACACCATGCAGCGGGCCATGGCTCAGCTGGAACAGGATGGGCTGGCGGTAGGCGGCCGTACAGCGGGCCGCACCGTCACGGAGGATATTGCTGTCATTCAGGAGGCCCGGCACAAGCGGGCCAAAGAGGCGGTAAACCAGTGCCTGACTATTTTGGAGGAGCTGGGGTACAGCCGGGAGAGCGCCATCGCGCTGATAAAGGAGGAATTGCATCATGAGTGAATATCTGGTAACGTGCATCGGCCTTACCAAGCGGTACGGCCAAAAGGAGGCTCTCAGCAAAATCAGCCTCCAGCTGGCCCCCGGGCGGATCATTGGCCTGCTGGGCCCCAACGGCAGCGGCAAAACCACCCTCATCAAGCTTCTGTGCGGCCTTTTGCAGCCCACAGAGGGCTCCATTACCGTGGATAACAACCCGGTAGGCCCCCACAGCAAGGCGGTCATCAGCTATCTGCCCGACAAAATGTACTATGCGGATTGAATGCGGGTGTCGGATCTCTTTGACCTCTTTGCCGACTTTTACGCTGATTTCGACCGGGAGCGGGCGGAAAATATGTGCCTGAGCCTGGGCATCTCCCCCAGCGATCGGATCAAGACCATGTCCAAGGGCACCAAGGAAAAGGTGCAGCTGGTGCTGGTGATGGCCCGCCGGGCCAAGCTGTATCTGCTGGATGAGCCTATCGCCGGGGTGGATCCCGCCGCCCGTGAGTTCATTATGAACACCATCCTCACCAACTACGACGAAAAGGCCTCGGTGCTCATCTCCACCCATCTCATCAGCGACGTGGAGCCGGTGCTGGACGAGGCCATCTTTCTCCGGGAGGGTCAGGTGGTGCTCCACGACAACGCCGACGCCCTCCGGGAGCGGGAGGGCAAGAGCCTGGACGCTCTGTTCCGTGACGTGTTCCGGGCCCAGATTTATGGAGGAGGTACGCTCTGATGCTGGGAAAACTGTTGAAATACGATTTTCGTTCCATGGGCAAGCAGTTTGCCTTTGTCTGGCCGGCGGTGCTGGTGCTGGCCCTGGTGAACCGCTTCACCTTCGGCGGCCTTTTCCGGGAGGGCGGCGCTGACATTGGACTCCCGGGACAGCTGGCCACCGGCCTGACCTTCCTGGTTTACTGGGCCGTGATCCTGGCCACGATGGTACTGACCCTGGTGTTCATCATCCAGCGGTTTTTCAAGGGGCTTCTGGGGGATGAGGGGTACCTGATGCACACCCTGCCGGTAAAAACCTGGCAGCTCATCGTCTCCAAGCTGATCTGCGGCATGACCGCCTGCATCATCAGCGTCCTGGTGGCGCTGCTGTCCGTGCTGATCATCATTCCCGTCCCCACCGCCGACCTGCTGGACTTCTGGCCGGAACTGTTCCGTGCCCTGGGCTCCCAGGGCGTCAACGGCTTCCTGGCCCCTCTGGAGCTGCTGCTGCTGATCCTGGTCTCCCTGGTTCAGTGCTGCCTGCACCTGTACCTGGCCATGGCCATCGGCCACCTCTTCGGCAAGAACCGGATCGTTATGAGCGTGGTGGCTTTCCTGGCCATCAACTTTGTGGTAAGTTTTCTCTTCTCCTCTGCCTTTTTCTCCTTTGTGTCCCTGCTCGGGGAGCAGGTCACAGAGCTGGTGTATGACCGGATGGAGATGTCCGTCTGGGGCGTGTGGCACAGTGCCGTGGGACTGATGATCCTGGGCAGCGCCGCTGCCGCCGCCGTCTACTTCTTCTTTACGGAGCGCATCCTGCGCCGCCGCCTGAACCTGGAGTAAGCCGCTGTCATCCATTCCTTTTGGTCTGTGTGTAGGAAGGAGGTTCGCTCTTATGCTGCGAAAACTGCTGAAATATGATTTCCGTTCCCTGTACCGCCCCTTTGTTCTCACCTGGGCGGCGGCGGTGGCGCTGGCCCTTATTTCCCGCCTCACCATCTTTTACCCGGAGCCCGTCCCCAGCAAAACCGACGTCTTTTTTTCACTTCTCTTCCTCTATGGCTATCTGGCCAGCCTGGTAGCTCTTACAGCGGTGGCTGCCGTGCTGGTGATCCAGCGGTTCTGGAAGGGGATCTGGGGAGCGGAGGGCTACCTCACCCACACCCTGCCGGTGCGGGCCTGGCAGATCCTTCTCTCCAAGCTGGTTGTCGCTGTGACACTGCTCTTTGTCAGCATCCTGGTTGGCGTGGGATCCTTTTTCCTGCTGCTGCCCCTGGGGGGTTCCCAGTTTGAGGCGCTGAACCAGAGCTTCCAGGCTCTGTTTCAGTCCCTGGCCGGCCCGCCCGCCCTGACGCTGCTGCTGTCCCTCCTCTGCGATCTGGTGCGGGGCTGCCTGCTGCTGTATCTGGCTATGGCCATCGGCCACCTTTTCCACCGGTTCCGGTTGGCCATAAGCGCCGGGGCCTACCTGGCCATTCTCTTCCTCTCCAGCCAGGCCGTCACCCTGCTGGAGCGGCTGTACCTGCCGGAAGGAAGGGTTCTCTTTTCCCTGGGGGTGGTCAACAGCGGCGTGGGCTCCGCCGCCGTGAACACATCGGAGCACGCCGCCCTGGCCCTGGCCGTCTCCGCCGCCGTCTCCCTGGTCATCTCCGCCCTGTACTTCTTCCCCACCGCCTATCTTCTGGAGAAAAAACTGAACCTGGAATAGCCTTTTTTCCAGCACCCTGGCTGCCAGACCATATACCGCAAAAAAACCGCCGGGGGACAAGGCATACCTTGTCCCCCGGCCGCATATGCTTCAGCGGTGATGTAAATGAAACGATGGCTGCTGATCCTATGCGCTCTGGGCTACGCCGGACTGCTGATTGCCCGGCCCCAGGAGGCCTCCGCCGCCGTGCAGGAAGCCCTGAATCTGTGCCTTACCCGGGTGATTCCCTCTCTGTTTCCCTTTCTGGCGGTAACCGCTCTGCTGCTGCGGCTGGGCATGGCCAGCTGGCTCCAGGGCATTTTCGCCCCCATCATACGGCCCCTGACAGGCCTTCCCGGCATCTGCGCCGCCCCGCTGCTGGCAGGGCTGCTGGGAGGCTACCCCGCCGGAGCCAGCGCCACGGCAGGCCTCTACCGGGACGGCCTTATTACCCGGCAGGAGGCGGAGCTGCTGCTGGGCTTCGGCAACAACTGCGGCTGCGCTTTCCTGTACGCCTTTGTGGGAGTGGGAATGCTGCAAAGCCCCCGGGCGGGGCTGTGGCTGGTGGTGATCCACGCCCTCTCCGCCCTGCTCACCGGCACAGTCCTCTGCCGTCTTGGTAAAAACCGGGGATGTCCCTCTCTGCCCTGCTCTCTCCCCTCAGCACCGGCCTCCCTGTCCGCCGCCCTTTCCGCCTCCGTCCGGAGCGCCGCAGTGGCCATGGTCAATATCTGCGCTTTTGTGGTACTTTTCCGCACCGGCGCCGACCTTCTGCCCAGCGGCCTGCCCGCCTGGGTACTGGGCGCTCTGGAGCTGGTGTCCGGCGCCTCCGCTCTTACCCCCGGCGCCGCCGGCTTTATAGCCGCCGCTGGCATTACCGCCTGGGGCGGCCTGTGCGTCCACTGCCAGGCGCTCTCGGTCATCGGAGATCTGTCTCCCCGCTGGCATTGGGCAGGAAAAGCCCTGCAAGCCCTTCTGGCTTCCCTGCTGGCCGCCGCCGCGGCCCCCTTCCTCTTCTGAAAAAATCACAGACAGTATAAAGCCAGCGGTGAAGCAGCATGATCTGCCTCACCGCTGGTTTTCGGTTTTCTTTCGGAAAGCAAAGGATCGGTTACGGTACAAAGGCAAACACCGGCTCCTTCGCCTCGTATTCCCCGATAGCGGCCTCCAGCTTCCGGAGCATCTTCTCCCGGTCCTGGGGAAGATTTCCCCGCACCCGGAAAGTAATACAGTCGTGAAACCCGTCATAGACAAGGCCATCGGTCTCCAGGAGCGCCAGCAGCCGCTGCTCCTCCCGCAGGTTCTCCAGCTCATCAACAGGAAGAAACTGTCCCGAGAGGATATCCTGATACAAGGGGGCTCTGCGGTGGAGGAAGAGAGAGAAGTTCACAATGCGATCCGGGCGGGTGCGGTTAAAGAAATCCGCCAGAGCCTGGGCATTTTCAAGGCCCCGGCCTTTCCCGGCGATGCCTGTCATAATATGGGCGCCATAGCTCATTCCCGCCTGGTGGAGCCTTTCGATGGCCTCGCCGGCCTGAGCCATGGTCTGTCCCTTGTTCATCTGCGCCAGCACGTCATCCAGTCCACACTCGATACCCAGGTACAACGTCCTCACCCCGGCCTCGGACAGGGCCGTCAGCTCCCGGGGCGGCTTGCGGAGGATATCGTGGACGGTGGCGTCCATATTGACCCCCCGGCAGCCGGGAAAGTAACGGCGGATCAGAGCAAAGATGGCCAGCAATCGGTCCGTCCCGGCAGAAAAGGCGTTCCCATCCCCCAGAAATACCTGTTTGGGATTTCCGCCCAGGCCGCTGACCCGGCGCAGCTCCTCTTCGATCTGCTCCAGGGGCAATTCCCGATAGGAGAGGTGCTTGAAGAGCATGCAGAACCGGCAGCGGTTGTAGGAGCACCCCACCGAGATAGGGAGCATATAGGAGGCGCGCTCCATGGGGCCCCGGCAGATCTGTCCCTCGTATTCCATGTGACCACCTCCTGTCGCTGCTGTCCTCGGCAGGCCCCAGGGCCTTCCCTTCTGCGTACATGATACAATTATTATAAACGGAAGCGAGAAGATTTTCAATGCCGTGGCGCCGGGAGCGGCGCCGGCAAGAAAAAAGCGGCATGGCTAAAGCCATGCCGCTTTTTGGCAAACAGTTTTCCGATATGGCAGCCTCCCGGCAGGAGGATCACCGCTGGCCCTTGTCGTAGGGAATACCCTCCGCCTTGGGCGCCCGGGACTTCTTGGAGGTGAAGGCCAGAACGACCAGGGTAATAAGGTAGGGCAGCATACGGTAGAAATGGGGGCTGATACCGATCTCCTTGAGGAGGAAGATGCCGTCGCCGTTGATATCGATGCTGGAGTAGGAGGCGGCAATGCACTTGAACAGGCCGAAGATCAGGGCGGAGCCGGCAATGTTCAGGGGCTTCCAGTTACCGAAGATCATAACCGCCAGGGCCAGGAAGCCGAAGCCTGCCACGTCGCCGGTAGAAGCGCAGTTGGCGGTGGTGAGGGCGTAGACAAAGCCGCCCATACCTGCCAGGGCCCCGGAGATGGTGGTACCGGCATAGCGCATCCGGTACACATTGATACCCAAAGAATCCGCCGCCTGGGGATTTTCGCCGCAGGAGCGCAGCCGCAGGCCAAAGCGGGTCTTATAGAGGATGATGGACAGGATCACAAAGAGCAGGATGCACACATAGGTGGCAAGGTAGGTCTTGTCCACAAAGGTGGAGCCCAAAAAGCCCATCTCGTCGCTGCGGCCGTAGCCGAAGAAGCTCTTTTTGATCATGAACCAGCTGGCAGCGTCGCCGGTGTACATCTGGAGGGTGTTCTGGTTGGCGATGATGCGGATGAGGAACAGAACCAGGGCGGGAGCCAGCAGGTTCAGGGCCGTACCGCCAATGGTCTGATCCGCCTTCAGGTTCACGGATGCAAAGGAGAGCAGCAGGGAGAATACGGCGCCCATCACTGCCGCCGCCAGCATGGCCAGCAGCATAAAGCCCTGGAGGGCCACCCAGTTTCCGTCGGCCTTGGCCGCGTCAAAGGTGCCCATCTGCTGGACTATGTTTACAAACAGCACGCCCACAAAGGCGCCGAAGATCATAATACCTTCCAACGCCAGGTTGATGATACCGCTGCGCTCGGCGAACACGCCGGCCAGGGCCACAATCATCAGCGGGATGGCGTAGATGAGGGTCTGTTGGATCAGGAATGTCATGCCTCATTGCCTCCTTTCGCGCTCTGGGGACCTTCGCCGGCAGAGGCGGATTTCTCTTCCGGCGCAGCCGCCTTCTTCTCCGCCGGTGCGGCGGGAACAGCGGCGTTCTTGCGCTTTCCGTGGCCGCTGATGAGCATCTTGATCACCAGGGAGAAGGCGCTGAGGTAAACGATGGTGGCAATGATCACGTCGGTGATGTACTCGTTATACGCCGTGAGGTTGGTCAGCTGCAGGCCCACGATATCCAGCATGGACATGAAGCAGCCGGTGAAGATCACGCCGATGGGATGGCTGGAAGCCAGCAGCGCCACAGGGATGCCGTTGAAGCCGGTGGCGGGGAGGGTCTGGTAGGTAGACCAGAAGAACTCCGTATTGCCGGAGAGGTAGTAGAGGGCCGCGCCCGCGCCGGAAAGGCCGCCGGCAATGGCCATGGAGAGGACGATATTGCGCTTGTCGGCAATACCGGCATAGCGGGCAGCGTGGCGGTTGGCACCGCAGGCCTTGAGCTGGTAGCCCAGGGTGGTCTTACTCATCAGGATGTACATGAGGATGGCGATCACAATGGCGATGATGATACCGCCGTTGACCTGGGAGCCCGGGAAAATCTTATCCAGGCCCAGCTTGGCGGTGGCCACGCCGTTGTAGGTGGTCTTGTAGATGTAACCGCTCTTGGTGTTCTCCACCAGGTTGCGGAAATTACTGCCATCAAACATCCAGGTGACCAGGTTAGCGGCAATCCAGTTGGTCATGATGCAGGCCAGCACCTCGTTGATATTGAGGAAGGCCTTCACCAGGCCGGGGATGCAGCCCCAGAGGGTACCGGCCAAAATGCCGCCCAGGAAAGCGATGACCCACACCAGAGTGGCGGGCACCGTCTCGGTGGGAATGCCCAGAGCCAGCATCAGGGAGGCCGCCGTACCCATCAGGTACTGGCCCGGCGCACCGATGTTGAAAAGGCCGGTCTTATAGGCTACCGCCACAGAAAGTCCGGTAAGGATCAGGGGGGTAGCACGGAAGAGCATATTGCCCAGGTTGGTGGAGTTAAAGCCGAAGGTCAGGGCGCCTGCCGCGTCACGGCCGGTGCTGAAAATGCCCAGAAGCACCAGACGGATACCGTCCCAGACGCCGGAGATCCCCAGCGTCGGGGTAGCAAGGCCGGTGATCACGATGATCACGCCGCCCACCAGCAGGCCGATGAGGATAGAGAGCAGGGCTGCCAGCACGGACTTGGTGCCGTCCTTACTCAACAGGGTGGGACCCTTTTGTTTCATGCGCGCTCACCTGCTTTCGTCATTCTTTTGGCGCCGGCCATGTAGAGGCCCAGCTCCTGGACAGTGGTGGTCTTGGGATCCAGCTCACCCACGATCTCACCCTCGTACATAACGAGGATCCGGTCGCTGAGGCTCATAACCTCGTCCAGCTCCAGGGATACCAGCAAAACTGCCTTTCCCTGATCCCGCTGGGCCACCAGCTGGCTGTGGATGTACTCAATGGCGCCTACGTCCAGGCCACGGGTGGGCTGGACGGCCACGATCAATTCCTTTTCCCGGTCCAGCTCTCGGGCGATGATGGCCTTCTGCTGGTTACCGCCGGACATGCTGCGGGCAATGGTCACAGGGCCCTGGCCGCTGCGCACGTCGAATTTCTTGATCAGGGTTTCCGCGTAAGTACGCACCTCTCCCTGACGAATGAAGCCCAGGTGCTGGAACCGAGGCTCCCGGAAGCGCTGGAGCACCATGTTCTGCTCCAGGGTGAAGTCCAGCACCAGGCCGTGCTTATGCCGGTCCTCGGGTATATGGCTCATATGGGTGCCCCGCTGGCGGATGGTGGCATGGGAAATATCCTGACCGCAGAGGTTGATAGTTCCCTGTCCCTTCTCCAGGCCGGTAAGGCCATGGATAAACTCCGTCTGGCCGTTGCCGTCGATACCGGCAATACACACGATCTCACCGGAGCGCACATCAAAGCTCACATCGTGGACGCTGTCCCGCTTGTGGGTCTTGGAGGGCACGGAGAAATGCTCCACATGAAGCACCGTGTCGCCGGGCTTGGCGGGATCCTTCACCACCTCCAGCTGTACCGGGCGGCCTACCATCATGTTGGACAGGGACTGCTTGTCGGTGTCCTTGGTTTCCACTGTACCGATATACTTGCCCTTGCGCAGCACGGTAACCCGGTCGGAAACCTCCATAATCTCATTGAGCTTGTGGGAGATGAAGAGGATGCTCTTCCCCTCCTTGGCAAACTCCTTCATGGTGGCCATAAGCTCCTCAATTTCCTGAGGAGTAAGCACCGCGGTGGGCTCGTCAAAGATCAGGATCTCATTGTCCCGGTAGAGCATTTTCAGGATCTCTACCCGCTGCTGCATACCTACGGTGATATCCTCCACCTTGGCGTCCAGATCCACCTTCAGGCCATACCGTTCGGACAGAGCCTCCACCTTTTTCCGGGCCTCTTTCTTCTGCAAAAAGCCCATCTTGGTGGTCTCCGCACCCAGGATGATATTATCCAGCACTGTGAACACATCAATGAGCTTGAAGTGCTGGTGTACCATGCCGATACCCAAGGCAGTGGCGTCGTTGGGGTTATTGACCTTCACTACCTGACCATTTTTCTTGATGACTCCCGCCTCTGGCTGGTACAGGCCGAACAGCACGCTCATAAGCGTGGATTTGCCGGCGCCGTTTTCCCCCAGGAGGGCATGGATCTCGCCCTTGCGGAGCTGAAGGGTAATGTCATCATTTGCGACAATACCCGGGAATTCCTTTGTGATATGAAGCATTTCGATAATGTTCTCAGCTTCCATATTCCCCTTCTCGCCTCCTCCGTAAAATATGGTACCATTATATAATAGCAACGGGGAAAACACAAGAAATTTATCCAGTCTTGACAAGAAAAGGGAGAGGACCCGGGGGTCCTCTCCCTTTTTATGTACCATTTTCCGAAAAGTGGAGAATTCTCAGATGATGTTCAGGTTCAGGTTGCTCCACTCAGTGGTCTCCAGCTTGGAGAAGTCGTCGTCCACCACCAGGGTGCCGTCCAGCACCTTCTGGTACATGTCCTCATACTCCTCCACGGTGAAGGTCTCGAAGCGCCAGGAGCCCTCGGCGGTGGGCAGCGCGACAGCGTTGTCCTCCACGCCCAGAGAGGTGCCGGTGCCGCCGATCTCGTCAAAGGTGCCGGCGTACACATGGCCCACAGCCCACTGCACGGCGTCAGCCAGGCCCTTCATAGCAGAAGTGATGACGCAGTCGGACTCGCCGGACTGGTCCACGTCCACGCCGATGACATAGCCATCGTTGGAGGAGGCGGCAGCGGAGATGGACTGGAACATGGAGCCGCCGCAGGCAAAGACGATCTCAGTGCCGTTGGCATACCAGCCGCTGATCATGGTCTGCAGCTCGGGGGAGGCGGAGAAGGTAGCGCCGTACTCCCAGGAGTAGTTCATGTCCACGGTGATGCCCAGCTCGGCGGCAGCCGCGTTGGCGCCCTGGACATAGCCGTAGCCGAACCGGCAGCAGGCATCGTTGGTGCCGCCGCCACCGCCGGAGAAGCCCAGCTTGGTGAAGCCGTCCTTAACGGCGGCGTAGCCGGCGAAGTAGCCGCACTGCTGCTCCATGAAGGAAATACCGGCCACGTTGGACAGGGTGTTGCCAGCGTCATCGCTCAGAGGATAACCATCGATGAAGACGAAGGGAGTGTCGGGGAAGTCGATAGCCGCGCGCTTGAGAGCAGCCTCCTGCAGGAAGCCGGCGCACACAACCACATCGGCGCCGCCGTCCACGGCGGCCTTCATGGCGTCATAGCGGTCATCATCAGTAGCCTCGTTGCCGTTGGCGG
>ERZ1643251.2223-NODE-2223-length-20087-cov-6.055960_pt1 | contig 20087 bp, 14 predicted proteins | sample MGYA00579261_ERZ1643251 | MGnify/ENA primary metagenome ERZ1643251 (study PRJEB29033, sample SAMEA4952267) | chicken gut metagenome | biome: Broiler Chicken; feature: Gastrointestinal Tract; material: Caecum | place: Ireland | collected 2018 | study: Broiler... | reverse complement strand
GGGGTCTGGGGGAGGTGCCTTTTTCAAAAGGCGCCTCCCCCAGAGAAAGCGAACAATATCGCAGTACCAAAACCCAATCCCCCATCGAACTCACGTTCAATTATATTTGTCATTACCGCATTGACAGTGTTAATTGCGATTTTTGGAAAGGATTTTTGCTATGAAAGAAAAACTTGAACAGATACGCGCGGCGGCGGCTGAACAGCTGAACGCCGTGGGAGCCGACCTCGAGGCGATACGCATTCGCTTTCTCGGCAAAAAGGGCGAGCTGACCGCGGTGCTGCGCGGAATGGGACAGCTCTCCTCCGAGGAGCGTCCGGTCATAGGTCAGCTCGCGAACGAGGTGCGCGAGTATATCGAGCGCTTGATTGCCGAAAAGACCGAGTCACAGAAGCGCGACGCGCTTGAAAACAAGCTGAAAAGCGAGCGGCTCGACGTCACTATGCCCGGCAAGGCGCCTGAGCTCGGCTGCCGTCACCCGCTCGAGCAGGTGCGCCGCGAGCTCGAGGACCTGTTCGTCGGCATGGGCTTCAGCATCGTCGACGGTCCCGAGGTCGAATACGACTACTACAACTTCCAAGCGTTAAACATCCCCGAAAATCATCCGGCGCGCGACACGCAGGACACCTTCTACATCACCGACAACATTCTGCTCCGCTCGCAGACCTCGTCGGTTCAGGTGCGCGTAATGGAGAAGCAGAAGCCGCCGATCCGCGTAATCTCGCCCGGCAGAGTCTACCGTTCGGACGCGGTCGACGCGTCGCACTCGCCGATGTTCCACCAGCTCGAGGGCTTGGTCGTCGAGCGCGGAATCACGATGGGCGACCTCAAGGGCACGCTCGAAACCTTCGCTAAGGCCATGTTCGGCGAGTCGACGCAGATTCGCTTCCGTCCGCACCACTTCCCGTTCACCGAGCCGTCTGCCGAGGTCGACGTCTCCTGCTTCGCCTGCGGCGGCAAAGGCTGCAAGCTCTGCAAAGGCGAGGGCTGGCTCGAGATTCTCGGCGCGGGCATGGTACACCCGAACGTGCTGCGCGGCTGCGACATCGACCCGGACGAATACAGCGGCTTCGCGTTCGGCATGGGCATTGAGCGCGTGACGATGATAAAATACGGAATAGACGATATGCGCTATCTGTACGAGAACGACATCCGTTTCCTCGAACAGTTCTAAAAATAATAACAGCGGATTGACCATATGCGGCAATAGAGCCGCGATTGGCGCGGCAAATATACGACCACGCATACGATATGAGCTGACCGTGTATAAAACATTCAGCCGACCATATACGCAATAGTGTTTCGGCTGTACACGATACAAAACCACGATATACGCGATTGGAGACGGACAATGTATACAATAGGAATCGCGGGCGGCTCCTGCTCGGGCAAGACTACGCTGACCGGCGCGCTCGAGCGCCGCTTCAAGAACGGCGGGCTGAATACAAGTGTCATACACATGGACTCCTTTTTCAAGAATCCGCCGCCGAGGACTGTCGCCCCATTTACAGGTATCGAATACAAGGACTGCAACCACCCGAATTCGTTCAGACTCGACGATTTCTACGCCGCGATAGACGACGCGAGGGCATCGGCGGTCGATATCGTCATAGTCGAGGGGCTGTTGGTGCTGTGGCTCGACGAGGCGCGGCAGAGGCTTGATCTGCGGATATTTGTCGACCTCGCGAGCGACGAGCGGCTCTACCGGCGCATCAAGCGCTTCATGCGCGACACAAACGAGACTATCGACGAAATCGCGTCGCGCTATCTCGATACGGTGCGCTTCAGGTACGACGAATTCATCGAGCCGTCGCGCTGGTACGCCGACCTTGTCATCAACGGCTCTGCCGACACGAATAGAAGCTCGGAGATAGTATATCGCTATGTAAACGGCGAAATCCACGGCAAATAAAATACGATGTATAGTTTTCAGCAATCTGAAAGGAATGAATATATATGAATTTATCGCTTGAATGGGCAAACGATTTCGTAGACCTTACTGGAATCGCACCCAAGGAATACTGCGACCGGCTGACCGCGACCGGCTCGAAGGTCGAGGGCTGGGAGACGCTCGGCGACGATATCGAGAACGTGGTCGTCGCGCGCGTTATATCGCTCGAACGCCACCCAGACTCCGACCACCTCTGGGTCTGCCAGGTCGACGTCGGCGAGGCGGAGCCGGTGCAGATTGTCACCGGCGCACAGAACCTGTACGCCGGAGCTGTCGTGCCAGCGGCAAAGGCACCGTCGCGTCTGCCGGGCGGCGTTAATATCAAGGCGGGCAAGCTGCGCGGAGTCGAGTCGAACGGAATGCTCTGCTCGATTGCCGAGCTGGGACTGACAACGCACGATATGCCCGGCGCGGCTGAGGACGGAATCTTCATTCTGAGCGACTCGGCTATCGATACCGACAAGCTGACCTGCGGCATGGACATCCGCGACGCTCTACGTATGCGCGACACGGTCGTCGAGTTCGAGATAACATCGAACCGCCCCGACTGCCTGTCGGTCATCGGACTCGCGCGCGAGAGCGCGGTATCGTTCGACCGCGAGTTCAATCTGCCGACTCCGGTCGTCACATACACCAAAGACGGCGACGACATCTCGAACTACCTGTCGGTCGAGGTCACCGACTCGAAGCTCTGCCCGCGCTACACGGCGCGCGTCGTCAAGAACGTGAAGATCGCTCCGAGCCCGCTGTGGCTGCGTATGCGACTGCGCGCGTCGGGCGTGCGGCCGATAAACAACATCGTCGACATCACGAACTATGTAATGCTCGAATACGGACAGCCGATGCACGCGTTCGACTACTCCTGCCTTGACGGCAAGAAGATAATCGTCCGCACCGCTGCCGACGGCGAGAGCTTCAAGTCGCTCGACGACACCGACCATGTGCTCACCTCGAAGAATCTCGTCATAGCCGATGAGAAAAAGGCGGTCGCGCTCGCCGGAGTCATGGGTGGAGCGAACAGCGAGATCAAGGACGACACCGCTACGGTCGTATTCGAGAGCGCGAACTTCCTCGGCAGCTCGGTCCGCGTGACCGCGAAGAGCCAGGGTATGCGCACCGAATCGTCGAGCCGCTTCGAGAAAGGGCTCGACCCCGAGAACACGCTGCCGGCGGTCGACCGTGCCTGCGAGCTGGTGACGCTGCTCGGCGCGGGCGAGGTCGTCGACGGTACCATCGATGTATACGGCGGCCGCGAGGAGCCGTACAAGATGAAGCTCGAGGCAGACCGCATAAACTCGTTCCTCGGACTCAATGTCAGCGCCGACTACATGAAGCGGGTGCTCGAACGGCTCGAATTCAAGGTCGACGGCGACACACTGACCGTGCCGTCCTTCCGCGCCGACTGCCGCTGCATGAACGACATCGCTGAGGAGATACTGCGCATCTACGGCTACAACACGATTGAAGCCACGAATTTCGTCACGCCTATCGTCGCCGGCGGCCGCACGCCCGAGCAGAAATTCGAGTTGAAGTGCGCCGACACGCTCTGCGCGATGGGACTGTACGAGTGCGAGACCTTCTCGTTCATCAGCCCGCGCTACTACGACAAGATAAATATGCGCGCCGACGACCCCCGCCGCAATTCGATTGTGATATCGAATCCGCTCGGCGAGGACACGAGCGTAATGCGCACGACCGCGATACCTTCTATGCTCGAGGTGCTTGCGCGCAACAACAACTACCACGCCGACAAGACCGCGCTGTATGAAATGGCGCGCGTGTATATTCCGAGGGAGGACAAGACGCTGCTGCCCGACGAGCGCCGCCGCGTTGTGATCGGCTTCTTCCGTGACGGCGACTTCTACACGCTCAAGGGTATGTGCGGCGCGCTGTTAAGCGCCGCCGGAATCGACGACGCCGCGTATGTAGCCGAGTCGAACGACGCCGCGTTCCATCCCGGACGCTGCGCGAAGATTGTATTCTCTGACGGCGAGGTGCTGGGTGTATTCGGCGAGATTCACCCGTCTGTGCAGGAGAACTACGCGATCGACGCGCCGGTATACATCGCCGACCTCGACTTCGCGACCTTGTTCGCGCATTCGAAGCGCGACCGTATGTTCAGCCCTCTGCCGAAATACCCGGCGGTCACCCGCGACTTCGCGTTCGTATGCGACGACGAGCTCGAGGTCGGAAAGATCGAAGCGGTCATGAAGCTGGCAGGCGGCAAGACGGTCGAGTCGGTGAAGCTGTTCGACGTATATCGCGGCAAGCAGCTTGGCGAGGGCAAAAAGAGCGTGGCATACAGTGTCAGCCTGCGCGCCGCCGACCACACATTGACCGACGAGGAAGCGGACAAGACCGCGAAGAAGATACTGACTCTGCTCGAGCGCGAGCTGGGCATTACTCTGCGCGCGTGACTATCTGACTTTGTCAAAATAATATTTTTCAGAAATATTATTTTTTCACTTGACATACCTGCGTTTTTATAGTATAATATTCTGGAGATAAAAAATCTCTTTTCCACTTGCGGAGGGAGGGATTGTAGTTAATGGCAGAGGTCAGAGTTAAGGAGAACGAATCGCTCGACAGCGCTCTTCGCAGATTTAAGAGACAGTGCGCAAGATCCGGTGTGCTTTCGGAACTCCGTAAAAGAGAGCATTACGAAAAGCCGAGTGTAAAACGCAAGAAAAAATCTGAAGCGGCTAGAAAGCGCAAGTCTAAATAATATTCCGCAAGATGTTTTATGCTTCTGGATTTAAGGGGTGGCAGCAATGCCATCCCCTTAAATTTTATTTGCGCGATTTTTATGTCGTTTTCGTACATAGGTGGTATTATAATATAAAAAAGTTATATCAACAAAATATTGACTTTTTTACAAAGTTGTGATATACTTATTGATGCAAAACCTATTAGTTTGAAGATAAATCAAGGAGAATGATTATGAATAGAATTGTTTCATTGGCGCTGCTGATGCTGATCGTTCTGTCTCAGGCAGCCTGCGGTGACAGTGCGGATGGCGATGTCACCACCTCGTCTGACACATCTTCCGAAGTATCGGATGGGACGACCGCTCCCGAGTACGAATTCGCCGACCTCGACTGGGGCGGGGACACTTTTACTGTATTGAATGCCAGCACGACGTGGGGATTTTACCAGTATATGGACTTCGAGGAACAGACCGGAGAGAAGCTCGACGACGCCATCTATGAGCGCAACCGCAATGTCGAGGAGATGTATAACCTCAAGCTCGAGATAATCGAGGAGGACATAGACAAGAACTACGAGCAGTACCGCACCTCGATACTCGCGCAGGACGATGTGTACGACGTCGCTTACATACGCTGCGACCGGATGTCGTCGTTCATGGAGGAGGGCTATTTATACAATCTGCTCGACTACCCAGAGTTTCAGCTCGACGAGCCGTGGTGGGATCAGGTCATACGTGAAAAATCACTGATCGGCGACAAGACAAAGCTCTATTTTGCCGGCAACGATTTCTCGCTGATCGGCTTTGAGGGCACGCTCTGCTGCTATTTCAACGAGAATATGCTCTATGACCTCGGACTCGAGACGCCGTATGATCTGGTTCGCGACGGCGCATGGACAATTGACAAGCTCCACGAATACGCGACCGCGGGCGCGAATCTTAATGGCGACAGCAGCTTCGCATGGGACGAAAACGGCAGCGCGATATACGGTCTCGCGTCATACGAGGACTCGTTGAACGCGTTTATAACCGGCGGCGGCGAGAGCTATGTTTCGATTGACGAAAATGGTCAGCCGGTGCTGCTGAATAACGCCGAGAAGTTCTACGATATTATAGACAAGGCATACAGCATATACAACACCGAGGGTGAATTTATATTTATGAACGGCAGCGGCAACAGCCACTACGAGATGATATTCAAGAACGGTCGCTCGCTGTTCACTATAGCCGAAATCAAGGCAAGCTCGAAGTACCGCGATATGGAGGACACATTCGGAATAGTTCCGATTCCGAAATACGACGAGGAGCAGGAGCAGTATTACAGCCATCGCACACACATATGTTTAGTGATGAGCGTACCGGTCACAAATCAGCGACCGGAGGACACCGGAAAGATCATGGATACATTCTCGTATCTGTCCTATACCGACATCTTGCCGATATTCTACAATGAAAAGGTCGCTCAGAAAGGACTCCGCAACGAGGAATCGATTGAAATGCTCGGCATCATTGCCGAGACTCGCAGCTTTGACATCGGCGAGGCTTACGCGTGGACCGAGGAGCTGTCCGGCGCGGTCAATACATCGGTCGTAAATCAGAAGAACAACAACGTCGCGTCGCTGGTCGAGTCCTATCGTTCGGCGATTGAGGAGAGCTTCAAAAAGACGCTCGAATTTATGGAGGGTTGATCGGACAAGACCGGTTAGTGAGATAAGCGGAAACCGCCGCTTCGGTCAAAGCTGTCACTACATCCAAACCCGCTTCGGTCAAAGCCGCCGCTTCTGATATAACGGCTACAGTCAAGCAATCGTTGATTTTATCAATAATCTGCGATTGACTTGACTATTTTTTTATTGTATAATAAAAGCGGGGCGGGGATGTGATGATTAAATTACGAGGTGAATATCAAGTCGAGCGAAATGGCGAAACGCTTCATGTTACAAAAAGCGGCGAGGATTTCACGATCGGCAGCTATGTAAAAACGCCGTCGAAATTCAAGCGCCGGCTGCATTATCATGACTTCTATGAGCTTGAATTTGTTGTGGACGGCTGCGGCGCCAACATCATCAACGGTCTACGGTTTGAATTGCGGCGTGGGTCCATGTTTCTCTGCCGTCCGACCGATATGCACAAATACGAAATTGGCGAGGGCGAGCGGCTCGAGGTTTACAGCGTCAGATTCAGCGGCGCGATGCTGTCGGGTGAAATTGACCAAGCGCTCAATGAAAGCTCTGCTCTCTGCGGTAATTTCAATGCCGAATACCGTGAGCTGAAGCGAATATTTGACAACGCGGTCAATGAATATCGGCATCCGGACCGCTATTCAAATTATATCTATAAAACAGCCGTGACACAGCTGGTGGTCAGACTGCTGCGCGTGAGACGCGATAATTCCGACGGTAAGTTTGTTTCGCGGCTCGCTGCCGAAGCGCAGCGATATATCAACACTCGGTTTGCGTCTCACATCACGCTGCGAGATGTGGCCGCGAGTCTGGGTGTGTCGCCGAATCATCTCGGCAAGATATTCAGTGAGAGCATGAATATCAGCTTTTGTCAATACCTGAAACGGGTGCGGCTGCTGTACGCGATGAATCGTATCGTCAATACCGATGATACTATACAATGTATCGCGCTTGAATGTGGGTTTTCATCGGCGAGTGTGTTCGCGCGTGAATTCAAAAGCTATTATGGCAATCCGCCCACGTTCTACCGGGATGGCAGTCATAATGACATGGACAAGCGAAAATCAATACAAATAGATAATTAAAATTAAGGGGTGGTAGCGTGAAAGATTAAAACTCAAGCAAACTTGAAAGGCGTAGCAAAAAAAGCCCTGCAAGAATCGAATTTTTTGCAGAGCAACAATCATTTTAAGGAAATCTAAGCAGGTGTAAATACACCTTGCTTTTCCAAGAATCTTGTAGCTTGCTTAATCGCTTTTTCGAGCTGCTTTTCTTTGAGAGCCTGTGGCATATCCACCTTGAATAGATCGGTAGGATTCCACACTTCACCGGTAGACATCATTTGGAAAACAGCAGTGAGAATCATTCGAGCAATGGCAATAATGGCACGCTTCTTTCCGCGGCGTTTTGAAATCTGCTCAAACTTCAGACGGTAATAAGAATTATTGGTCGCTTTCACGGCAGCGTGTGCAACTTGCACGAGCGCAGGTTTGAGATATACTCCGGCACGTGTAATGCGAACAGATTTTTTCTTACCGGCAGATTCGTTGTTGCCGGGAGTTAATCCCGCCCAACAGCAAAGCCGCTTGGAAGAGCCGAATTGCTCCATATCCGTACCAATTTCCGAGATGATCGTAATAGCAGAATTGCGGTCAACACCGGGAATGGTTTGCAAAAGGGCAATCAGACCTTCGTGCTGTGTTACCATTGCATCAATCGCAGAATCCACTTCTGCAATAGCAGATTGAATGTAATCGAGATGAGAGCGAACAATTCTCATACGGAGCTTTTGCTCGTCGGTAATCGAATAGCCTTCGATGGACTCAATGACAGAATCGGCTTTCTTTTTCAAAGAGCGTTGCAAAAGAGAGGTACAATATTCTGCATCAAAAGAATCCGCGGAGATCAGGTAATCTGTAATGGCAGTTGCAGATTTACCGAACATATCCGAAACAACAGAGTCAAGAGCAACATTGCAAACGGTAAAAGCGTTTTGAAATCGGTTTTTCTCACTGCTTTTCATAGAAACCAGCTTGTAACGGTAGCGAGTAAACTCTCGAAGTACACGAATCTCCTTTGAGGGAATAAAGCTACCGGGAACAAGACCGAGGCGAAACAAATCCCCGATCCATTTGGAATCTTTTGTATCGTCTTTGTTACCCTTAACGGCTTTCACCCATTTGGGATTGGCAATGGTAGTGGTAATGCCTCGTTCTTCAAGAATGTTGAACACAGGCACCCAATACTTTCCGGTGGATTCCATACAGACATTCTTGCAACCGTTGGATAATAGCCAATCGCAAAAACGGTGCAGGTCGTTGTTGTATGTGGAAAAGCGTTTCTTTTGGTAATGCGGCTCAACACCGCTTGTTGTGGAGACGATCGTACCCACCAAAAAGGATTTGTGGACATCTACCCCGCAACAAATCGGATAAACAACCTTCAAACAAAATTCCTCCTATCTGAAAAATACGAGGAAAGGCAGTGACTGAATCATCACACAATCTAACAGGTGTTAAAACAATTCTTAGCGTACGGATTAAAATACCACTTATTTGTGCTTGACAAGATGATTCTAACACTGATTTTTATACTGTTTTCAGCAAGAAGTTCTTCTACGACTCCTCCTACCGTGCGTTGTAGTTTGCCTTCCTCAAAAACAGTATACCATAAATTTGTTACAAAAAATCGCCGCCATCAGCACTCTTTCATTCCTATTTGTGCTGACGCTTTAGCGGCAGAATGGGGATTTTTATGAACGGTCAGTGGACTAAGGAACAGGCATGGAGCTGGTATAACTCGAAGCCATGGATTCGCGGCTGCAACTTTATGTCGAGCGACTGCGCGAACCGTATCGACGAATGGCAGGAGTTCGGCTTCGAGGATAAGTTTGCGACTACGGCTCGCGAGATTGAGCTTGCCGAGGCTATCGGCTACAACTCGGTGCGGGTTATACTCGAGTTTGAGGTTTGGGATAAGCAGCACGACGGATTCATGCAGCGGCTGGACCGCTACCTTACATTGTTTTGGCAGCATGGGATCAGCGCGATGCTTGTGCTCGCGAACGACTGCTCCGTGCCGAAATCGCTCTGGCAGCCGGCAAAATTCGGCGAGCAGAAATATGATATCGGATATCACGGCGGTAAGAAGAACTCACCGCATAAGAAACACGGCGAATTGAGCTGGCACCTGCTTGATGATCCTGACATCGCGGCGAGATATTATGAATTTGTAAAAGAGATAATATCTGTTTATGCGCACGACGAACGTGTGATTGTATGGAATCTGTTCAACGAGCCGGGCAACAATCGCGGAAATCTGAGTCTTGGTCACATGGAGAAGTTTTTTGAGATAGCTTGGACGATAGCACCCGATCAGCCGCTCTGTGCTGATATATGGTCAGGATTGCGCGGTTCGAGAGCGACAACAGAGACCGAACAGCGCGCGCTTGAGCTGTCTGACGTGATCAGCTATCACAATTACGGCAGTTATGACTCGAATGTTATGCTGGTTGAACAGCTTAAAGCAATCGGTCGACCGGCGCTGAATACCGAGTGGCTGAATCGGATACTGCACAACAATGTAAATGAGCTGTATCCGTTGTTCTACCTTGAAAAAATCGGTTGCTACAACTGGGGCTTTGTCGCGGGGAAGTATCAGACCTTTGAGCCGTGGGAGGGCTTGTGGCAGCAGGTCGAGTCGGGCGACGGCAAGAATCTCGACCTTACGAAATGGCAACACGACCTGTTCCGTCCGAGTCTGCGGCCATATGATCCGGCGGAAATTGATATAATCAAAACCTACAACCGGCGTGCCGATGAGAGGTTCAAGTCTGGGCTTGATAAGCGTCTGTTTGACAAGTAGCGGCAGTTTACATTAAATAATGGTTCATAATGAAGAGATGATGTTTTCAGACCATCTCTTCATTTTTATATAAATTTTCGATTCAAAATCAAGCTAAAGGTTTACTTTTATATCGCGTGGTAGTATAATAAACTTGCCGTAGGCGTTAAAATAAAAAGATAAATTCTGTCAACTTTGCCTTGACACACCGACCGGTATTCGTTACAATTATTGTGTATGCGGCATATCATGCCCGAATATCGAGCCTGCGCCAACGCGGGCTGAAAGGTTGTGTTAAAATGAAAATAAGCTACGATGAAACACGGAAATTGTTCCGCATGGTCTCGAGTGAGATGGAATACGCGTTTGCGGTGAATCAATATGGACGGCTGATTAACCTGTACTGGGGCGCACCCAACCGCTCGGAGAGCGACTATGATATATTGCTGTCGTATAATCCGGTAATAAAGCCCGGACCGCGCGGAGTTCAGCGCGCCGAATATCCGTCGCGCGACAGCTTCGACTTTGGCGAGCCCTGCCTGCGCGCCGCGTTCGACGATGGCGCGGAGACGCTGCGGCTGGTCTATTCGAGCCATGTAATCAGCGGCGGCGAGCTGCGCGTGACACTGCGCGACGAGTACTACCCGCTCGAGGTCGAGCTGGTCTATACGACCTGGGGCGACCTGCCGCTGATTGGCAGACGAGCGGTCATTAAAAACACTGGTAGTACGCCGGTGCGCCTCGATTCGGCTAAGAGCGCGACATTCTGGCTGCCGTATGGCAGAAGGTGGCGGCTCACGCACTACGCGGGCGACTGGACGTCCGAATATCAAAAGCAGCAGCAGCTTTTGACGCAGTCGAGTCTGCGGCTCGAAACCTCGCAGCTGACCGACGCGGCGGCACACCACACGCCCTTCTTCGCGCTCGACGCGGACGGCGGCTCGACCGAGGAGCTTGGCGAGGTCTATTTCGGTATGCTGCACTGGAGCGGCGATTTTCAAATGACCTTCGAGACGCAGCATACACAGCAGCTCGACTGCCTTGGCGTGACCGGCGGCGTCAGCGACTATATGTCGCGACCGGTGCTTTGCGGCGGTGAGAGCTTTGTGACGCCGATGTTCACCTGCGGATTTTCGTCGCGCGGTTTCGGACATATGAGCGAAATTTTGTACGACTGGCAGTTCGACTATATTCTGCCGCGCGGGGACAAGACTGACAAGGGGCACGGCGAGCGCCCGATAATCTGCAACACGTGGTATCCGTATGAGTTCGACATCGACGAAAAGAAGCTGCTCGATTACATACCCAAGGTAAAGCGGATCGGCGGCGAGCTGTTTGTCATCGACGACGGCTGGATGAGCGGCAGGACAAATGACCGCGCCGGTCTCGGCGACTGGGTCGCCGACCCGAAACGCTTCCCGGGCGGGCTCGGCAAGATCGCCGACGCGGTACATGACACCGGACTCCTGTTCGGAATCTGGGTCGAGCCGGAGATGGTCAACCCCGATAGCGACCTGTACCGCGCGCACCCCGACTGGATTCTGTCCGAGCCGAACCGAAATCCGCTGACCATGCGCAGTCAGTACATACTCGATATGTCGCGCGAGGATATACGCGACTGGGCGATTGACTGGCTCGACGAGCTTATCGCGTCGGCGAAGCTCGACTAGCTGAAATGGGACATGAACCGTCAGGCGAATGAGCTGGGACTGTACGCGCTCGAGCACGCGGTCTCGGTCAAATATATGCGGTCGATCGAATATATCTGGCGGCACATAAACGAGAAATACCCCGACCTGCTGCTCGAAAACTGCGCGAGCGGCGGCGGGCGCGCCGACTTCGGTATGCTCGGCTTCGCCGACCGGATGAACCGCTCGGACAACGCCGACCCGATCGACGTCATGACGATACACGAGAATTACTCGACCTTCTTCGTGCCGAAGCTCGCCGGCGGCGCAGGCAACGTCTCTCCGTCGCCGAACGGAATTAACGGTCGGGCAGTGCCGCTCGAGTTCCGCATCGCGAGCGGAATGACCGGCTCGATGAGCATCGGTATCGATCTGCTGACGGCTGACGACGCGACGCTCGAACGGCTGAAATCGGCGATTGCCGAGTTCAAGCTGCACCGGCGCGCGCTGCAGAACTCGTATGTATATCGAATCGCGTCGGTATACGACCATTCGTATCAGGTGCTCGAATATCTTGAGCGGGATAAAAATGAGTTCACGGTATTCGCGTTCGGGCACAACCTGCACCAGTGGGACAAGCAGCTGCCGCGCTTCCGTATGCGCGGGCTCGACCCCGACTCGGTATACGAATCGGACAAGACGAGAATGTCGGGCGCGGCACTGATGAACATCGGTATACAGCTGACCCTGCGCGGCGATTATTCGTGCGCGGTCAGCCACTGGCACAGAATCTGACCTCGCAAGCTGCCGCGGTCGATTCGTCCGGATAGTACAAATGTAAATATGAAGCTGTGGCAGAACGCGACGGCGGGAATTTTAGACATAGTGCAATCACTGCGCGGCAGTGTAATGACACGCACACAGTCAGAATATCAGCCGCCGCGTACAGCCGTCAGCTTCAGTAAATATATCTGACACAAGGTGGTACATAAAATGAAAAACGGAAAAATCGGATATGCCGTGGTAGGTCTTGGCATAGGAAAGGCGCACGTCGACGCGGCGGCAGCGTCCGAGAAGTGCGAACTCGTCGCGGTCTGCGACTTAATACAGGCAAAGCTCGATAAAATAGTCGAGCGCTATCCGGGCACGCTTACCTATCTCGACTTTGACGAGATGCTTAAAAATCCCGAGATCGACGTCGTCAGCATCTGTCTGCCGAGCGCGATGCACGCCGAGTTCGCGGTCCGCGTTATGGAAGCCGGCAAGCACGTGCTCGTCGAGAAGCCGATCGACATCACGGTCGACGCGGCGATGAAGATTGAGGAGGCGCGCGTCCGCACCGGCAAGATCGCCGGAGTTATACACCAGAACCGCAACAACGCCGTGATGAAGCCGATAAAGCAGGCGCTCGACTCGGGACGGCTCGGCAAGCTGATTCTCGGCACGTTCGCGGTCAAGTGGTACCGCGACCAGCACTACTACGAGGGCTGGCACGGCACATGGGACATGGACGGCGGCGGTTCGCTGATGAATCAGGCGGTTCACACGGTCGACCTCATGCAGTGGCTGATGGGCGACGTCGAGAGCGTGCATTCGACTATGGGAATATACGACCACGACATCGAGACCGAGGATCTGACCGCGTCGATTGTAAAGTTCAAGAGCGGCGCGACCGCGACCTTTGTCAGCACGACCTGCGCCTACCCGGGTATCAGCACCGACATCCAGCTTTACGGCACGGGCGGCACCATCGAAGCCGACGCGGATGTGCTCAAGCGCTGGATCCTGCGCGATTCGGACGACGCGGAGGAAGAGGAGGCCGAGATGCTCGAGAAGTACGGCGGAGGCAACCGCGCGGCTGAAAAGAACGACCCGACGCTCGTCACCGGACACGCTTCGATGGTCGAGAATATGCTCGACGCCGTCATCAATCACACCGACCCGCAGATTCTGCCGCTCGAGGCTATCAAGAGCGTCCGCATAGTCAACGCGGTATACGAGTCGGCAAGAACCGGCAAGACGATATATTTTGACTGATATCCGCCCGCGTGACAGACGAATTCAATTGCATGGCGCGATTCGGGCTGATATACAGTCGAAGCAAATGCGAAGCTAATTGTACAGCCATTTGGGCTGTGATAACAGAAAAGAGGTAATTTGAAATGATAAAAACACTTGGTGTACAGCTGTTCACAATCCGCTCGGCTATGACCGACGAGGACAGCATCAGAAGCAGCTTTTTGAAGCTGAAGGAGCTCGGCTACGAGGAGGGACAGACGGCGGGATTCTTTGTCGGCGCGCCCAAATTCGCCGAGATCGCGAAGGAGACCGGTCTCAAGATCTGCGGCACACACTGCGGCTTCGGCGAGCTCATCGCCGACCCCGACCGCGCGATGGAGGAGCACGACCTGCTGGGTACTAAAAACATCGGTATCGGCGGTATGCCGGGCGAGGCGCGCGAGAGCCTTGACGCGCTCTATCGCTTCGTCGAGCAGTTCAACGAGTTCGCGGCGAAGGTCAACAAATACGGCTTCAAGTTCACCTACCACAACCACAGCTTCGAGTTCGCTCGTCTCGACGGCAAGCGTATCATCGATGTGCTGGTCGATGGTCTCGATCCCAAGACGACGTCGTTCGTACTCGACACCTATTGGGTACAGCACGGCGGCGGAGATGTAATCTGGTGGATGAACAAGCTCGCCGGACGCATTGACATTCTGCACCTCAAGGACATGGCTATGTCCGACAAGCAGTACATAACCGAAATCGGTCAGGGCAACCTCAACTTCGACGGCATAATCGAGACTGCCGAAAAAATCGGAGTCAAGCACTATGTAGTCGAGCAGGACACCTGCCCGGGCGACCCGTTTGACAGCCTGAAAATAAGCAGAGATTACATCAAGTCCAAATACATGGCGTAAGCTCTGCGCCGTTGCGTGATTGATATGAGTGCAATTATCAGATACCCCGAAACGATGACGCCGAAGGAGCGGGTGAAGCGGACATTCGAGTTTGAAAAGACCGACCGCGTGACTATCGGCTACGAAACCAACGGCGCGGTGCATATGCGTCTTTCTCAGGCGCTCGGCATTCCGGACGGCAATATGGAGCTTGTGATGCGCGTGCTCGGCGTCGATTACCGCGGAGTGAATCCGGCGTATATCGGTCCTGAGCTGTTCACAGCACCCGAGGGACGGCAGGTCGACCCGCTCGAGGGTTTCATCATGCGCTGGGTGCCGAACGAGAACGGCGGCTACTGGGATTTCTGCGACTTCCCGCTAAAGGACGCTGACGACGAAGATTTCGACAATTTCCCGATACCTGATCCGGACGATTTTGACTATGCCGGCGCGGCCGAATACGCCGCGTCGGTCGGTCGCGAATACGCGCTGTACGTCGGAAATCCGGGCGTGCCGGATATAATCAACTCAAACGGTCGAATTATGGGTATGGAGGATGTACTCTGCCACCTCATACTCGGTGACGAAGCCGCGCTGTCGCTGATTCAGCGCCGCAGCGATTTCTTCCTCGCGCGCATGGAGCGGACGATCGAAGCCTGCCGAGAATATATCGATTTTGTATGGCTCGGCGAGGATCTCGGCACGCAGATTGCGCCGATGATCAGTCTCGAACTATATCGCGAGCGCCTGAAGCCGATACACAAGCGGTTTATAGACCTCGCGAAGAGCTATGATCTGCCGGTGCTGTTCCACACCTGCGGCAGCTCGAGCTGGGTATACGAGGACTTCATTGAGCTGGGCGTGCGCGGCGTAGACACGCTCCAGCCCGAGGCGCACAACAAGAGCCCCGAGTATCTCGTCTCGCATTTCGGCGGGCGGCTGAACTTTCGCGGCTGCATATCGACCGCCGGACCGCTCGCTTACGGCACGCCTGACGACACCGAGAGGGTCTGCCGCGAGACGCTCGAAATAATGATGCCGACCCGCGGCTACCATTTCGCGCCGACTCACGCGATACAGGACAACACGCCGGTCGAGAACATTATCGCGATGTACAACGCCGCGCACAAATACGGAAGATATTGAGGCTTGCGGTGGCTTTGAGCTTGCGGGCGTTGGTGCGGTTTATGCGGGCTTTGAGTTAGGATGCGCTGATCACAAAAATTGCCGCAGGCAATTTTTGTGATTCAATATATTTGATTTACGGATTGATACTATATAGTGAAAGCAGGTGAGATTGTGATTTATCTGAATGGACAGGGAATTGACAAATACACGATATACACGTCAGACGAAATTCCGGTCGACATATTGAATTCGCTCGAATATCTGCGCGGCAGAATCGAAATCCTGACCGGACATAAGCTGACGATATCGCCGGAACGCGGAGGTCTGAACATTGAGGTGAGGATTGCTGACCTCGCGCCCGAATACGCGGAGTGCGCGTTCAAAGGCGGCGACCTTATATTTACCGGCGGGCATTATCTGTCAGCCGCCGAGCTGGTGCGCGGCTTTGCCGAGTCGCTGAACGCCGACTTTACGCTTGACGGTAGCTTCAAAATGTCAATAAACTACGACAAGCAGCCGCTTTATTCGGCGCGCTATCCCGAGATGAAGCTGGTCTGGGACGACGAATTCGACTATACCGGAGACATTTACGACCGCAGAAAGTGGGTTCAGCGTCCGCAGATGCGCGCGAAGGATGTCGTCAATGGCACGGGTGAGCGCAATGTCGTCGTACGTGACGGCAAGCTCGTGCTGCGCTCCTGGAGCGAGGACGGCGAGAAGCCTTATTCGACGAATATGTCAATGACGACCTACGACTCGCTCAATTACTGCTACGGCTATCTTGAGATGCGTGCGAAGGTGCCGTTCGGAAAAGGCTGCTGGCCGTCGTTCTGGATGATCTCGAAGCCCGAGTATTCGGACCAGGTATACAACACCGAGATCGACATTTTCGAGGTGTTCGCGTCGCCCGACTCACTCTGGCCGAACATACATAAGTGGTTCCACGACGGCAGCGGCTACCACTCGCAGCTGGGCGGCGACCGCAAGTGTCCGTATGTGTTCGGTCACACCGCGGGGCTGTCGGACGAATGGCACACCTACGGCTTTTTCTGGGACGAGACGCGGATGATATTTTCGGTCGACGGTCAGGATTACTGCACGTTCGACATTACCGAGACCGGCGATTTCGGCGACAAGCCGGGCATGGGCGGATTTCATGTGCCCTGCTATGTGATACTGAACAATTTCATCTTCACTCCGCTCGCGAACTGGAAGCCGAACGGCGACGCGTCGCTCGTCGACGAGCGGACGGTCTATCCGGTCACCTACACAATCGACTACATCCGGCTCTATCAGGGCGAGAACGGAATACTGCACAAACCGAGCGAGCGGGCGGGATATGTACCGCCGGTCGTCGTCGGCGAGTGACGGCAGCTCGTGGTCGACAAATAACTCGATTTCGGGTTTGTGAATGGATGCCGTATACAGCCATACGATATTACGCATAACAACAAGCCGGAGCGAACGCTCCGGCTTGTAAGCGAACGCTCCGGCTTGTAAGCGAACGCTCCGGCTTGTATTTGTATTCGCGATGTGTGCCGCGACCGCCGAGCAAATATACGGCAGGCGCGACTTTAGTGTCTGATATGACAGATGTAGCTTTAACGTCCGATATGACAGATGTAGCTTTAGTGTCCGATATTACAGCCGTGGCTATAATATCAGATGCGGCAGGCGAGACCGTGTCCCTCTTCCTCGGACTTGAACAGCAGGTCGATGACCTTCATAACGCGCAGTGCCTGCGCCGGTTTTACAATCAGCTCAGCTTCACCGTCCAGCACGCCGAGGATGTTCTTGTAATAGTCGCTCCAGTCGGACGAAACGTCGGGCAGCGGCAGCTCTGTAAGCGAGGTCTTGGGTCTCGGCACCATAGTGCGTGTCGGTCCGGCTTCGGTGTAGACAATCTCGTCGTCCCACGCCATCTCGGCGTTGGTGTTCAGCTTGACCATCTTGCCCTTGCAGCTCCAGTCCTCGATTATAGCCGTGCCGTCGGTGCAGGACATATGCCAGCGCGGCAGATTTATAAAGCAGTTGGTCGACATTTCGAGCAGCGCGGACACGCCGTTCTCGAAGCGGAGCATCAGCTTGATGTTGTCGTCGACGTCGCTGCCGAACAGCTTTAAAAGGTGCGCGTTGACCGATACGACCGGCGAGTCGATCAGGTTCATCATCTGGTCGATGAGGTGTACGCCCCAGTCGAGCAGCATTCCGCCGCCGTTGACCTTATGGTTGCGCCAGCCGTGCATCGAGCCGCGCGAGCCCTGAACCCGGCTTTCGATGAAATAGGGCTTGCCGATGACGCCGCTCGCGACTATCTCCTTGATTATACAATAGTCGCGGTCCCATCGAGAAGAGCTTGCCATTCATCTCGGACGCGGCGATGATCTCCTCGAGCTCGGCTGAATTCAGTGTGACCGGCTTCTCGCAGATCACGTTCTTGCCGGCGTTGAGGCAGGCTATAGCCAGATCCTTGTGGAAGTTGTTCGGTGTGGCGATTGTGACAAGGTCGACCTCCTTATCCGCGAGTAGCTCGTCGAGCGACGAATATGGATACAGCCCTTTCTCCTCGGCCGATTTGAGTGCCTCCGGACGTATGTCGTAGGCTCCTTTTGTATTGAGCTCGGGCAGGCGCGCCTTGATATTGCTGTAGTGCCAGCCGCCCATTCCGCCAAATCCGATAAGTGCCCATGTATGCATAATTACGACCATGACTTCGCGAGGGCGAAGTCTACCTTTCATAATTGATGTTATGTGACTTCACGGTCAATGACCGTGAAGTCACATAACTCATAGGTTTGAAAATTTATTTTCAAACCTATGCCTCCCTTTGTCGCTGTTTGTCGCTTTGAGGTGAAATTATACAGCTTCATACATCAAAGCGGCGTGGCTTGTGACATAAGAAATTACACAATAATTATAGCACTCGCGCATGACTTTCATCGCGCCGCTATTTGAAAAGCTTCGGTCAGATTTTGCTCTTTGTCCTGCGGGACCGCTCCGGTTCAGTCCTCAAAGGCTTCGAGCAGATCCGCAAGATTCGCTTCGTAGGTCGCCATATTCGCTGCGATTGTGGACGAGAGGTTCGGATTGTTGTCAAGGCAGATCGAATTTCCGAACTGGTCGGCAATATAGCTGATTACACTGCCGTATATAAAGCCGATGTCGTAATAGGACTGCTGCATGACAAGGTCGATCATTTCAGCCGAATCATTGTCGCGCGCGTATTTAGATTTTAGCGCGGTCTCGATATACAGCGGCACAACGTCGCGATAGCTGTAATAATTGAAAGCCTCGAGCAGTGTGGCTGCGCGCGACGGCTCGGCGGTTGTCAGCGGAATCGCGAAGATATCCGCTCCGCGCATATAGCTTATATATTCGGGCTGATTTTCGTCGTATTTCGGCAGAGGAATCATCCCGAAATCGTCCTCCATTGCGCGGATATTCACCGAGGTGGACAGGCTGTTTGCCATGAAGAGCGAATTTCCTTCCATAAATACGGTGTTTATCAGGTTATCGTCGTTTATAAAGTGCGTGAAATCCTGTCCGTTCAGCATATTGTAGCAGATATCGTAAACATCGTAGGTCTTTTCACTGTTTATCGTAATCTCAAGTCCACCCTCGGCTGTGCGGGTGATGTACTTGACGCCGTACGACGGAGCGAAGGAGCGCGCTCCGTGCGATTGATAAATGAGTCCGAACAGATCGTTGTCATCGACCTCGCCGTTTCCGTTGAGGTCGCCCGACACGGTCGAAATCATCGAATAGAAGGCTTCGTGCGTCCACTTGCCCTCCCGCACCATGTCGTAAAGCGACGGCAGATTGTATTCCTCGTGCAGAGTCTTGTTATAATAAAGCAGATACATATTCGAGCAGCTGTTGGTGCTGTAGTAGCCGCAGGCGCCGTAGAGCTTGCCGTTTATAATGGCGTTGTCATTGAAGCCCGCGACCCACCAGGGCTCGTCAAAATTGAGCTTCGACTGCTCGGCAAGGTTTATGAACAGTCCTTCGATCGCAAGCTCCATGCCGTAATAATAGTCGGGCGCGACTACATCCCAGGCGTCCTCTCCCGAAAGCACGGTGTTGCGCACCGCGTCGATGAAATTTTGCCTGCCCTCCCAGCTTCCGGCCTCGGACGTGACCTCAATGCTGATATTGAAGGCCTCCTCCATCAGACGGTTGCGGTCGTATACCGCGTCGTCAATAACCTCGCCGGTCGCCTCCTCCATAAAATATATGTCTGTATACGAG
>ERZ1643251.2222-NODE-2222-length-20091-cov-10.475644_pt1 | contig 20091 bp, 18 predicted proteins | sample MGYA00579261_ERZ1643251 | MGnify/ENA primary metagenome ERZ1643251 (study PRJEB29033, sample SAMEA4952267) | chicken gut metagenome | biome: Broiler Chicken; feature: Gastrointestinal Tract; material: Caecum | place: Ireland | collected 2018 | study: Broiler... | reverse complement strand
ATTAAATAAAAAAAGACAAATAAGTAATTTATATACCTATTTGTCAACAGTCTGAAAGAAACCATTAGTTGGTTTCTTTTTTGTTATTATCAATTATCTTTTTATAGTAGTTATATCTTTCAATAGCATTTTCTTTTTGTTCCGATAATATTTCATTTGCTAAGTCTGGTTCCTTTATTTTTAGAGCATTGAAACGTACTTCGTTATTTAAGAATTCTTCGTACTTAGCAAAGTCTGGTTCTTTATAATCTAAGTGATACTCACCGTCATAGCGCATAAGCAAGGTATAGCCACATTCAACAGCAAGTTTTTCTTCATTAATGCTACAACCCATACCTGTTTTAATTCCGTGTTCGATACAAGGTGAATAAGCAATTATTATGGCAGGCCCATTGTGTTCTTCAGCTTCTTTGAAAGCATTGATTGTTTGCATCATATTGGCTCCGAGAGAAACGCTTGCTACATAACAATTAGGGATGCAAGAAGCAATCTTAAATAAATCCTTTTTAGCAGTCTTTTTACCTAAGTTAGCAAATTCAGCAACTGCTCCAAGTTTAGTTGATTTACTTGCTTGACCTCCCGTATTAGAATATACTTCCGTATCAAGAACTAGCACTTTAATATTTTCATTAGAATGTAAAACATGATCTAAGCCACCATAACCGATGTCGTAAGCCCAACCATCACCACCGATTGCCCAAACTGTACGGGCTGGAATATAATCTCGTAAATCATGTAATTCTTTTGGAATTGTCTTATTCTTCAGTTCTTCTTTAATTTGCATCGTTATAGCAAAATCATCTTTATTTTCTAACCACTTAGTAAATAATTCTGCTTCATTCTTATCAACAGAGTCTAGAGATTCACGCATTATGTGTTCAATGCGATCTCTTTTTTGTTTGTAAGATGTATGAATACCGAAGGCAAATTCGGCATTATCTTCAAATAAAGAATTAGCCCAAGGAATAGAGTATGGGGTGGATGGAGCAGAACCTCCATAGATACTTGAACAACCTGTAGCATTGGCAACAACTAATTTTTCTCCGAATAATTGCGTTAACAATTTAATGTAAGGTGTTTCCCCACAACCAGCACAAGCACCACTAAACTCAAATAATGGACGTTCTAGTTGCGAACCTTTGATAGTAAATTTATTTAAAGGATTTTTAATACTGGTTGTAAGTTCACTTTTTTCTTTAACTTTCTTTTCAATCATAGTTAAGGCTTTATTACCCATCTTGCCAGGACAAATGCCAGCACATAGACCACAGCCGGTGCAATCTTCTTCACTTATTTCAATTACATAACGTAAGCCATCAGCCCCAATAAATGGAATACCTTTGTTTTCATCATCACTTGTTACACTTCTTATTACAGCATGCGGACAAACTAAGGAACACATTCCACATTGGATGCAATTTTCTTTATTCCAGAAAGGTATGACATTAGAAATATTGCGCTTTTCAAGTTTAGTTGTAGCTCCCGGAAAACGACCATAAGCATAATCTTCAAGCATACTTACTGGAATAGTATTTCCTAAACGATGATTCATTAAGTCTACTACACTATCATCAATTACTTTAATAGTTTCAGAGTAATTTTCTTCTATTTTTAATTCTTCCAATTTATCAATTGCATCATGCATAGCTAATATATTATTATTAACAATATCTTCACCTTTAGTAGCGAAAGCCTTTTTGACACTCTCTTCAACTATTTCTAAAGAGTTTTCAATATCTAGTAATTTTAAAATTAAAACTTCCATTATTTTGCTTATTTTACCAGGTATGTGATTTTTTAAAGCAATATCTTCAGCATTGATAAAATATATTTTAATATTTTTGGCAAATAATATGTTCTTTACTTTATTAGGTAAAAGTTTAAGTAATTCATCTTTATTTTTAATAGTATTAATTAAAAGTATTCCATTATCTTTTAGATTATCTACTATATCAAACATCCGGAAGTATATATCTTTAGTAACAACAGTTATTCTTGGATTAGTTACATAATATGGTTCATTTATTTCATTATCAGAATAACGTAAGTGAGATACTGTTACACCACCACTTTTTTTAGAATCATATTCAAAATAACCTTGAACAAATTTATCTAATGATTCATGAACTATTTTTAACATATCTTTGCTGGCACTTACCATTCCATCAGAACCAAAACCATAAATTGATATTTCTTGATGTTTACTTGCAATATCGATTGGATATGGTGCTAAACTTAAATTAGTAACGTCATCCGTTATACCGATTGTAAAATTATGATGAGGATTATCTTCAAACATTTTATAAACGGCATAAATATCAGCAGGAGTTGTATTTTTACTTGATAAACCATATCTGCCACCATAGATTTTGATATTAGTATCTTTAAGGATACCACAGACATCTAAGAATAATGGTTCACCGATAGAACCACTTTCTTTGGTACGATCTAAAACAGCAATTTTTTTAACACTTTTAGGTAAAACATCTAGAAAATATTTTTGACTAAAAGGACGATATAAATGAACTTCAATTAAGCCAACATTGCCAAGTTTTTGAACAACTTCTTTGATGGTATCAGTAACACTACCCATGGCAACAATTATATTGGTAGCATTATTTGCTCCATAGTAATTAAATGGTTTATAGTTAGTGTTCATTATTTCATTAATCTGAGTCATATAATCGTTAACAATATCAGGCATAGCATCATAATATTTATTTCTTGCTTCCATGCATTGAAAATATATATCTTCAGTTTGAGACATGCCATATTGATAATGATTGCCTACATTTAAAGCACGTTCTTTAAATTTATTGATAGCATCATGATCAACTAGGGCTAAAAGTTTATCTTCAGGTATTTCTTCAATAGTGTTATATTCATGGCTAGTTCTAAAGCCATCGAAAAAGTGTAAGAAAGGAAGACTTCCTTTAATCGCTGAAAGATGAGCAACTGCTGCTAGATTTTGGGCATCAAATACACTAGATGAAGCAAGCATACAAAAACCGGTGGCACGTGTTGCATAAATATCTTGATGATCACCGAAAATAGATAAAGCATGGGTGGCTAAAGATCGTGATGCTACATGGATTACTCCCGGAAGCATTTCTCCAGCCATTTTATACATATTAGGTATCATCAAAAGTAATCCTTGAGATGCTGTAAATGTTGATGCTAAAGAGCCTGAAAGTAGTGCACCGTGCATAGCTCCAGCGGCTCCTGCCTCAGATTCCATTTCAACAACCCGAGGTTTGGAATTAAATATATTTAACAAATTAGTTCCAGTAAGTGTATCAATATTTGCAGCCATTGGACTAGAAGGTGTTATCGGATAAATACTACATACTTCACTAAAATAATAAGCAACTTTACTACAAGCAGTATTGCCATCAACTATTTTTTTCATTCTACATCACTCCATATATTAATTATAAAACATGTTTAAATTACCAGCAAGTTTTAATTTGTAAAATGGCCAAATCTTGCTCGCTTTTCATAACAGGTATTAAGTAAGTTTAGGTCTTTTATAATATTTTGCGGTTGACAATCTTCATATAAACTATCTGGAACTGTTATTTCTCCTTTATCGCTATTTATATATATTCCTAATGGTTTGGCGATACCAATAGCATAACTTATTTGAACAGTACACCAATTTAAATTATGCTCTTTTAATACATTTTTAGCAATTTCTCTGGCTTTATATGCAGCAGAACGATCTACTTTGCTTGGGTCTTTACCACTGAATGCTCCACCACCAACGGGAGCAAATGAATGATATGTATCAACTACTATCTTACGGCCTGTTAAACCAGCATCACCTTGAAATCCACCGATTTGAAACCTACCTGTCGGATTAATTAAAAACTCTTCTATATCAATATTATAATCAGCACAAATATTTTGAATAGCATCTTTAATAAGTTTATCTGTAATATCACGATGTTCTTCATCATTTTGATAGGAAACAGTAAAGTATTTTATTTTTTGTAATTTGTTTTTATTATCATAAAGTCCTGTTATTTGGGCTTTACCATCGGGCATAAGATAAGGACAGCTTTTTCTGGCTTCATCATACCACATACTAAATTTTTGTAAAATCACCATGGCAGTTGGTAATAATTCCGGAGTATCATTACAAGCATAACCGAACATCATTCCTTGATCACCTGCACCACCGATTAAATTATTGGTGCCGCGGGCAATATCTGGACTTTGGACCCCAAGGTTGTTAATTATTTCATAGTTATAAACATAACCAATATCTTTTAATACACGGTTGATAACTTTAGAGATATCCACATTAGAAGAACTAGTTACTTCACCAGTTACAAAAATGCGTCCTTTACCTCCCATTACTTCGATAGCACACCTGGAATATTTGTCATCTGCAAGATAAGCATCAAGCAGGGCATCACTTATTTGGTCACATACTTTGTCTGGATGTCCCCGAAATACAATTTCATTAGAATAAATTTTCATAATATTTTCCTTTCTTTTATAAAACCAAAAGAAAAGCAAGTCTAAGAAACTTGCATAAAAGTTCCTTATCATACGGCTTTAGCACCTAACTAAATAGGTTGCTGTGACTTCATCAGGCCAGTCCCTCCATCACTCTTTATAAGGTTTTACCTAATTATATTATATGTTATTTTTTTAATTTTTCTTCAATTCTTAACAATCTGTTGTATTTAGCAATTCTTTCACCACGACACATAGAACCTGTTTTTATAAATGGTATAGCCATGCCAACTGCTAAATCAGCAATAAATGTATCTTCCGTTTCTCCACTACGATGAGAAATAATTGTCTTATAATTATGTTTCTTTGCTAGCAGTATTGTCTTAGTCATTTCTGTAACTGTACCAATTTGATTAGCCTTCAAAAGAATGGCATTACCAGCATTCATATCGATTCCTTTTTGTAAGTATTTTTCATTAGTTACAAAGTAATCATCACCAACAATCATTATTTTATCTCCAACTAATGATGTAAATTCTTTTAGAGATTCAAAATCATCTTCAAAGAATGGATCTTCAATACTAAGAATTGGATAACGATTAAGTAATTCTTGATAATATTCAATCAATTCTTTGCTTGTTAGATTACGTCCATCAATGCTATAAGTTCCGGTTTCTTTATTATAGGTTTCACTAGCAGCAACATCGAGAGCAATAAATACATCTTCTCCTGGTTTATATCCGGCTTTTTTGATGGCTTCAACAATAAATTCTAAGGCCATAGCATTGTTTTCTAAATTCGGAGCAAAGCCACCTTCATCACCAACACCAACACTAAAGTTATTCTTAACAAGAAGCTTTTTTAACTCATGGAATACTTCAGCACCTGCCCGAATTCGTTCATGCATAGTTTTGACAACTGGCACTATCATAAATTCTTGAATATCAATATTATTAACAGCATGTTTACCACCATTGATGATATTAATCATCGGTATAGGTAAAGATACACTCTTACTAGAAACGTATTCAAACAACTCTTTATTTTCACTAGCTGCAAGACACTTAAGACAAGCAAGAGATACACCAAGCATGGCATTGGCTCCAAGATTACTTTTGTTTTCAGTACCATCAAGTTCAATTAAAATTTTATCGATAGTTGCTTGATCGACTTTTTTACCTAAAAGAGCTGGTCTTATAACTTCATTAACATTTTTAACAGCATTAAGTACCCCTTTGCCATTATATCTTTTAGGGTCATTATCCCTTAATTCTAAGGCTTCTCTACTACCAGTTGATGCTCCGCTAGGAACACTAGCAGTCCTTGTAATATTGTTATCAAGAGTCATATCAACTTCAACAGTTGGATTTCCTCTACTATCTAGAATTTCTCTAGCATGAACTTCTTTTATTAACATTTATTATCACCTTCTTACAAATATAAGTATAACTAAATACTTTAATTTTATCAAGAAAAAAACTGCACTAGGCAGTAAATATCACCAAAATATTTCCATTATTTCTTTGGCTCTTTTTTTAAATAAAATAGTATCAGATACATTTAAAATTCCAACAATTATTAAGAATGCTCCAGAAATTTGAGTAACAGTAAATGCCGAGAATGGATTAAATACAACCATTATTCCCAAAACTACTAAGAATATTCCAGTAACAAGGGTTACTAACCAAGAATCTTCATTTCCACGTTTTAACCAAAGTCCATAATTAACTTTTGTTGCGCCATTAATAATTATAAATAATCCTAAACAAACTGTTACAAATTCCATTACACTATAAGGATAAAGAATAATTACTACCCCTAAAATAGAATAAAGAACTCCGAAGACGATATTTAAGGAATAAATTTTTGCACCATCTCGATGAAAATATTTATAAACAGCATTTATACCAAATATTAAAATTATTACCCCAACAATAATACCTACGACTTTATTAGATACTGTTGGTAAAAATATTAAAACTAGACCAACAATTATCGATAATATAGAAGTAATAAGAGAATAAATAATCATCCTGTTATAAACATTTTCAATACTATTTTTAAATGGAGTTTTTGCCATAACATCACCTAATATTATTATACTGAATATTAAAAAGATGTCAACGATTTAGTAGTAAAATTCACACAAATATGGTATAATGTTTTCTTATATAAAGGAGGTGTAATTATGTATATTAAAGAGCTTTCTTTGATGCAATTTAATGAATTTGCTCAAAATAATATAATAGGTAGTTATTATCAATCAATCAATTATGCTATGCTTAAAGCCGAAGAGGGATATGATTATGAATTTATTGGTCTAGTTGATAACATGGAAATTATTGCAGCAGCTTTAATATTATATAAAAAAATTGGTAACACTTATTATGGCTACTCTCCGAGAGGCTTTTTAATAGATTATTCAAACTCCTATATACTTGAGACTTTTACTAATTTAATAAAAGAATATTATAAAGCTAAAAATTTTGCTTTTATAAAAATAAATCCGGAAATAGCAATTGGTAAATTAAATAAAAAAACTTTAAACTTCGAATATAATGCTAATTACAATGTAATTAATAATTTAACTAGATGTGGTTATATGAAACTTAAAAGCAACATGTATTTTGAATCCTTATTACCAAGAATTAATGCTATAGTTAATCTAGATGAAATGGATATTTCTAAATTTTCTAAAAATACTAGAAATAAAATTAAAAAAGGAATAAGAAAAGGGCTAGTTTTAGAAAAAGCCAATCAAGATAAAATAAACATTTTAGCAGAATTTCTAAAAAACAACATTACTAAAGATACTTATTATTATAATGATTTATATAATGTATTTGAAAAATCCAATGATGTTGATTTCTTCTTAGTAAGAGTAGACTATAAAAGTTATTTGGTTAATTCTCAAAACTATTATAACTATGAACTTAATAAGAATAGTAATTATAATGATAAAATGATTAAAAGAAATAATACTAATATAATTAATGCGAAAATGAATTCTGATAAGTCGCTACTTTCTTATAAAAACGATATTGCAGAGGCTTCTAGATATTTAAATGAAAACCAAAACACCTATGTAGCGGGAGCAATAGTTATAAAATATGATAATAGAATAACCATTCAAATAAGTGGATTTGATAGAGAATTAAAAAGGTATTCTGCAAATTATTTCTTATATTTTGCGATACTTGCTCATTACAGAGGACAATACAAATATGCTGATTTAAATGGTATTACAGCAGATTTTGGTAAAGAAAGTCCATATTATGGATTAAATAGATTTAAATTAGGATTTAATCCGGATGTATATGAATATATTGGAGAATTTGATTTAGTTATAAATGAGAGTGCTTATAATCATCTACTTAGAAGTGGATTGTTAGCTAGAGAATTAAATAAGTAATGTATCCATTAGTAAGTATAATCATTCCAGTATACAATACTGAAAAATATTTAAGGACCTGTTTAGACTCTGCTCTTAATCAAATTTATCCTAATATTGAAATTATAGTCATTAATGATTATTGATTATTACTTTTCAATGAATAACAATATTAAAGTCGTTGATTCTAAAAAACGATTATTTCCTGGAGGAGCTAGAAATGTAGGCTTAGATTTATCTTAGGGAGAATATATTTATTTTTTAGACAGCGATGATTTTATTCCCAATGATGCAATAAGTTCTTTGGTCCATTTAGCCCTTTTTTACGATGCAGCAATTGTAAGTGCCAATCATCAAACAATAATAGGTCCTTTTAAATCGCGAGATAACAGAGCTTTTGGAAATTCCTTTATTGTAGGTTTGTCAAACATAAGTGACAGAGTCACGACAAACCAACTATAGATTATTTTGACTTGTCAAAATAATCACGAAGCATTTCAATTGGAGATTTCCAATTAAGTGGTTGCATAGGAAAATTATTGTATTCTCTAAGATATAATTGCAACTGCTTATTGGCATCTTCAATTGAATAAAAGCGGCGAGTAGAATAAAACCGTTCATTATCCTTCCTATGACTTCTTTCAACTTTACCATTATGTTTAGGTGTGTAAGGTTTAATTAAGTCATGATGGATATTTTTTCTTTTAAGGGCAAGTTCGAACATAGTTATATCATTAGGATCTTTAGATATAAGTCTTTTAGTAAATTCGGTTCCGTTATCAGTTCTTACTGTATAAATTTTGAATGGAAATTTATCTAATACTTCTAACAAGAATTTGTAAGAAGTATAGGTAGATTTTTCTCCATAAATTTTTAAGTAACGATAACGGGAGAATTCATCAATAGCTGTATATTGATATAACTCGAACTGACCAACAATACATTTAGAAGGAACGGTTTTAACATCTATCTGAATTCGTTCTCCAGGAAAAGTCATTTGTAGATAAGGTTTAGTTTTGTGTTTTTTCTTTTTCTTTTTTACATTGAATTTTAAGTTAAGTTTTTTCATTTGATTATATAAACTAGATATAGATCTAGTATAACCTCTTTGTTTTAACTTAACCCAAAACACAACTAAACCTGTATCAGCATTTCTCTTAAACATATCATTGATAAGTTTAATTTCTGCCTGAGTATGTTGATTAGGATGACTTTTAGGTTTACGACTGTAATTACCTAAAGAACGAATTGTTCCATCGTATCTTTTGCGATACCGATAGATGTTTTGTCTACAAGTGTTATAAACACGAGCTGCTTTTGATACGCCGTGCTTTTCGGCGTATTTAATGAGAGACAACCTGTATCTCATTTGCTGAGTAATTTTTGGTTTACTCATCTTGGTTTATCACATCCTTTCCAAAAATTTTAGTTGGATTGGTTTGACAAACCTACACTGTGCAGTTATGTAAAAATAGATTGTAACTTTTATGCCGAGAAAACATTAAAATTTTAGGGATAATGTGGTAGGCTGTTTTATATGCGTAGCATTTATTACTACCTTTCAGCCATATTACCACATTATCGGTTCCTGAAATTTTGATGGCAAATTGGAATAAATGTTACATATCTATTATAACTGCACAAATTTTTTCAGAAAAATTACAAATTTCTCTTTTCAACTCATAGGTATTTGTAGTAAAATTATTCATGTAAGACACCTCCATATTTTTGTTTACTATGATAATTTAGTATACAACTTTATTATACTAAACTTTGGAGTGTTTTACCTTATTTTTCAATCAAAAATCAGAAAAAGTTATCAACATTTTCTGATTTTTTCTTGTCAACTATTTTTTTCACCGAAACTCAAATTTATTTTAAAACATTTAGCACTGAACTTATTAAATCAATATTTTCTACTACATTATTTATTTTATCCGTTACACGTTCTTTATACAAGGTTTTCATATTTTCTGTAAATTTTTTAAAATCTAATGTTCCCCGATTAAAGTCTTTAATATAATAGGAATTTTCTTTAAGATGGTTATATTCTTTAGGATTTGATCTAAAAGACATTTGTAAATGTAATTGCATTAGTCCTCGAAAAATTTATTTAATGGTCTTGGAGCAACTGGGCCTTTGGTTAAATTATTAGTTATATTTTGAGGTGTTTTTTTCGTCAAATCTTGGACAAAATCGATTGCTTTTTGAGCAGTATTGATATGACTTTTGATTGAATTAACATCAACATTTTTGACCATATTTGTTATTTTACTTATGCTATCTGTTACATTATTTCGATCATTATTTAAAATATATTTATTCCAAACATTTTCATCTTCACCATATAAATCATATAACTCATAAAATTTTTGCCAAGTCATTTCACCATTTTGTACATACTTAATAAGTTCAGGTTTACTTCTAACAAAATTTTTAAATGCTTCATTACTCATATAAAAATCACCCATTAAATTTTATGTATTTAATGAGTGATTTATCCTAGATTTTAAAGTCTTCAACAAAAGAGGCAAAAGATAATTGTTCAGATTCTTTCTTTTCTTCTATTATTTTAGTTTCTTCTTTTTGTTCTTTGTTACGATTTAATAAATCTATTTCTTGTGCTTTCAATGCCCAAAGATTGACATTTTCTTTAGTAATATTACTTCCAGTGCTTGCCATATCCATAATTGGAATCTCACTATTTTTTATCTCTTTAATATCGTTTTCTACTTTACATAGATTGGTATCTTTACTATTAGATAAATAAGCAAAATCAATTTTATAATCTTTGGTTTTAGCTTTTTTGAATAACATATTACCTTTCTTAGCCCTAGTTATTAAAACTAAATCATTAAGTTTTAAACGTTTACCAGTTTTAAAATTAGTAAATACATTCAAATATTCATCTTCTTCTTTTATAGTTCCTGCATAAATTACGTAATCTTCTTTCAAGTTAATTCCTTTAACTCCACTAGCTTTGGCACCAACTGTTGGAATTTCAGCAGTTTTAAATCTTAAATATAAGCCATTATGAGTAATAAATAAAGTATCTTCTTTATAAATAGAAACATTTATTAATTCATCATTTTCTTTTAACTTTATAGCCATCATTGGCTTAGAATATCTTGTTACTTCAAAATCACTTAGTAATACTTGTTTAGTTAAGCCATTCTTGGTAAATAAAACTACTGTTTTTTCTTTATCCTTTAAAATCATACTAGCAATGATTTTTTCATCTTCTTTTATAACTACTGTATTACTTATATGTTTACCTAAATCTTTCCATTTACACTCTGGAAGTTTATGAACAGGTATATATAAATAATTTCCTAAGTTAGTAAATAAAAGTAATGTATCTTGCGTACTAACAAAATATTTACTGCGAACAAAATCTCCTGGTTTTAAAGCGGTTTCTTCATCAGTTGCATTATAACTTTTTAAGCTTACTTTTTTAACATAACCATCGTTTGTAACAACAACTACTACTTTTTCATTAGGAATCATTTCTTTTAAATCTACTTTAATTTCAGTTACTGTATCTCTAATTTCTGTTTTTCGCGGGTTAGCATAATTCTTTTTAACTTCACGAAGTTCAGATTTCATAACATTTTTTAATTTAGACTCATCATTTAATATTTCTTCACATTCTTTTATTAATCTTTGATATTTTTCACATTCTTCTTCAAGAGTTACAATATCTGTATTAGTTAAACGATAAAGTTGTAATGTTACTATTGCTTCGGCTTGTTCTTCGGTAAAACCATATTTTTCTACTAAGTTATTTTTAGCATCTCCTTTATTTTTACTAGCCCGAATTGTCTTAATAACTTCATCAAGTATGGAAATTGCTTTAATTAAGCCTGTTACAATATGGTAATTTTTTTGATAATATGCTAAATCAAATTCTGTTCTTTTAGTAATTACTTCTCTTTGATGAGCAATATAAGCATCTAATATTTCTAAAATACCCAAAGTTTTAGGAGTTCTATTGACAATTGCTACCATATTGTAATTATAAGAAATCTGTAAATCTGTATTTTTAAGTAGATACATCAAAATTAAATCTTTATTGGCTCCACTTTTTAAATCAATTACTATTCTTAAACCTTCTCTATCGGTTTCATCACGAACTTCAGCAATACCTTCAATTTTCTTATCGATACGAATACCTTCAATTTTAGCAACTAAATTTTGTTTGTTAACATCAAATGGTATTTCACTAATAATTATTTGTTCTTTACCTTTTTCTTTTTTAAATTCATATTTACTTTGAACGATTACTCTGCCTCGTCCAGTTTTAAAAGCATCAATTATTCCTTGCTTACCTTGGGCAATACCTCCGGTTGGGAAATCTGGTCCTTTAACTATTTCTAAAATAGTATCTAAATAGCAATTGGGCGAATCGATTCTTTTAATCGTTGCATCAATTATTTCTCCTAAGTTATGAGGAGGAATATTTGTGGCATATCCTGCCGAAATACCGTTAGTTCCATTGACAAGCAAATTAGGAAACTTGGCTGGCAAAACTGTTGGTTCAAGTAATCTGTCATCAAAATTCGGTGACCAACTAACAGTATCTTTATCCAAATCACGCAGTAATTCCCCACTTATTTTGGCAAGTCTTGCTTCAGTATAACGGTAAGCAGCGGCTGGATCACCATCCATTGAACCATTATTACCATGGATATCGATTAAAATGTGATTTTGTTTCCACCACTGTGACATTCTAACCATTGCATCATATACTGATGAATCTCCATGAGGATGGTATTTACCTAAAACATCCCCAACAGTGGTTGCACATTTTAAGTACGACTTTTCCCAAGTATTACCATTTTTAAACATTGCATATAAAATTCTTCTTTGTACAGGTTTAAGTCCATCCCTAACATCAGGAATTGCTCTGTCTTGAATTATTTCTTTAGCATATTTAGCAAAACGGTCTCCCATTATTTCTTCTAGAGAGTAATCTTCAATTCTTTTTATTACATTTTCCATTTATTACACCGCCCTGTAATTATCTTCCATGGTAAATACGACATTTTCATTAATCCATTCCTTACGTGGTTCAACTTTATCTCCCATTAAAACATTGACACGTTTTTCCGCTAAAGCCGCATCAGTAATGTTTACACGTATTAAACTCCGAGTATCAGGATTCATCGTCGTATCCCAAAGTTGATCAGGATTCATTTCCCCTAATCCTTTATATCGTTGAATAGAATATTTACCAGTATTTTCTCTTTTTATTTCATCTAATTCTTCATCGCTATAAGCATAATACCTTTTTTTACCATAATCTAATTTATATAATGGCGGCATAGCAATATAAAGTTTGCCGGCTTCAATTAAGCCGCGCATGTAGCGATAAAAAAATGTAAGCAATAATATTTGAATATGTGCCCCATCGACATCGGCGTCGGTCATGATAATTACTTTATCGTAATTAGAATCAGAAACATCAAAATCTTGGCCTACACCTGCCCCAATTGTATAAATAAGAGTATTAATTTCTTCATTTTTCATGAGCTCTTCAACATTAGTCTTTTCACTATTTATTACTTTACCACGAAGTGGAAGAATTGCTTGGAATTTACGATCTCTTCCCCCTTTAGCAGACCCACCTGCTGAATCCCCTTCGACTAAAAATAGTTCATTAACCTTTGGATTTTTACTACCAGCTGGAGCTAATTTACTAGATAAATTTCTTTCTTGTTTGTTTTTAGATTTACCATTTCGGGCTTCTTCACGAGCTTTACGGGCAGCTTCACGAGCAACTTTACTTTTAATAGCTTTATCTAAAATGGCTAGAGCCACTTCCTTATTTTCTTCCAAATAAAATTTTAAAGCCTCATAAGTTATACTTTCTGTTACACTTCTTGCTTCTGGAGTTCCAAGTTTACCTTTAGTTTGGCCTTCAAATTGCAACAACTCTTCAGGTATTTTTAAACTAATAACTGCTAATAATCCCTCGCGAACATCCGCACCATCAAGAGTGCCATCTTTAGCCTTAAAGATATTATTATTTTTAGCATAATCGTTGAAGGCTTTGGTAATACCTGTTTTAAAACCAACTTCATGAGTTCCCCCATCAGTTGTTTTAACATTATTAACGAATGATAAAATATTTTCATTATAAGTATCTGTATATTGCATAGCAACATCAACTTCAATTTTACCCTTAGTATTACTATAGTTTATTACTTTATGTAAGGTATTTTTGCCTTCATTCATGTATTCGACAAAACTAATTAACCCATTTTCATAATGAAATTTAGCCTGCTTTTTATCTTCTTCATCGATTACTTCAATAGTAAGTCCGCTTAAAAGAAAAGCACTTTCTTGCATCCTTTCAACAATTGTCGTATATGAAAATTGACAGTTTTTAAAAATCTCTGGGTCTGGTAAAAATTTAACTATGGTTCCTGTTTTAGTGCTTTTTCCAACAGTTTTAAGAGGAGTCTTTACATGCCCTCCGTTTTCAAATTCTATTGTTGAAATAAGGCCATCACGATAGATTACAACTTGCATTTCTTTACTTAGAGCATTTACAACACTTGCTCCAACACCATGAAGTCCTCCGCTTACTTTGTATCCTGCCTCACTAAATTTACCACCAGCATGTAAAATAGTATAAATAACTTCTGGTGTACTTTTGCCAGACTCATGCATCCCAATGGGAACACCACGGCCATTATCAGCAACAGTAATACTGCCATCCTTATTGATTATAACTTTAATATAATTACCATAACCATTGATAACTTCATCAATAGAATTATCGACGATTTCCCAAACAAGATGATGAAGTCCTCTCTTATCAGTAGAGCCTATATACATACCTGGTCTTTTACGTACTGCTTCAAGACCTTCTAAAATTTTTATCGATGTTTCATCATATTTTGCCATATCTTTTATTCACCTAGTCCATTATAACAATAAAAATACGATAAAATCAACATTTTATCGCGTATTTACGTTAAAATTGCCCTATTTTTAGCTGACGAGCGTTACCTTTTCCTCTTTTAGGATTTTCTTTAATGATCTCCAACATTTCTTTCAAAAAGCAGCGTAAGAAAATGACCGTTTCCAAGCTTTCGTCACTGTTTAAAATATCAGACAAATTTAAACACAGATTATTAATTTCGTTTTTATCAAAGGCATTTTTAATCGCTTTTATGGCAGAATTTTTTACTTTATTTTTGTTATTTAAGGCTATAGCTAAATCATTTGGGGGTTCATCCATGATATCTCCAAATAAGTTTATTTGTCCGATTTCTGGATCAGCAACTCCAAGTAAAAATTCTTCATTAAAAGGAATGACTTTTATATCAGCAATTATTTCTTCGGCAGTTATTTTTCCTTGGGATAATTTTGGAAACCATTTTACTAACCTAGCATAGACAATTGGAGAATAATATCCTAAAATTCGATCATATAGTGTTTTGGAACCAATGGATAATAAAGTTGCATTTTTATCGTTGGCTAACATTTCTAAACTTTGACTAAATAATATCAATTTTTTTAGAGTTTCAACTATTCCATATTGTAAAACAAGAGTATTTATTTGACACTTTAATTTTCTCTCAATTACTGTAATTGGGTCTTGTTTTTTTATTTGTCTATTATCGACTATGGTCATAGATGAAATATTTTCAATAGAAATATCATTAGCAAAAATATATATAATTTTATCAATAACTAAACTTTCTAACATTATAATTCATCCTCGCTTGAGAATTTATTATATAACATTTAAAGAAAAAAGCCAACAATTTAGTTGACTATTTAATATTATAAGTTTCACCAGTTATATCATCAAAGCTAAATGTTTTAACTTCTTCTTTTGGTTCTGCTTTTTTTGCTTCACTTTTTAATGTTGGAAGTTCAATTTCTTCGTCATCATCATCTTCAATTGAGAACAAATTTACTTTTGGTTTGGCATCAGTTTTTTTAGCTGGTTCTGTTACTGTAGTTTTTTCATCTTCTTTAACTTCCGCCTTAATTGGGTCTTCTTTATTTACGAATACCGAACTAAATATTTGTGGACCTGCTTTATAATATTTATTTTCTTTTCTTTCTTCAATTTTAGGTTGTACTTCGTTTTTTTCTTCTTTTTTAATTTCAGGTATTTCAATGCTATCAAATTCTTTTCTAATATTTTCAAGTTCTCCTAAATCTTTTTCCAAATTGATATCATCAAATTTTATTTCATCTAGTTCATTAATATTAATAGGTTTGTTTTCTTCTTCAATATCTACTAAAGGCTTTCGTTGTAGCAGTTTTTCTTCCTTTGGTTCCTCAATTTTTTCTGGAATATCAATTTTAGTAGGTTCAAATGTAGTTACACTAATTTCTTCTGGTTCTTCACTATTTTTAGCAATTGGTAAAACCGCTGTATCATCAAATATAGATTTTACTTCTTTTTTAGCTTCCGCTGGTTTTACTTCAATTTTTTCTTCTTTAATTGCTTCAGGAATAACATTTTCTTCTTTATTTGGTTCTGGTGAAACTTCTAATTTTGTTTCTTCCTTCTTTTCTTCTTTAAAAGCATCAATATCTATTTTTTGTAGCCTTTTAGTTTCTTCTAATTTTTGATCTCGTTTTCCAAATATAAGAACTAAAACAAAAAGAATAATTAAAATTACTAAAGCAATAGTAAGATATAGTACAAAATTATCATTTTGATATAGCTCATATATGAAATCCATCATTTTCATACACCTCTTTATTCTATATTTCAATATTACCAAAATATGCAAGAAATGTAAATATTTTTATGTAAAATTTTACATATTTTGAAAAAAGTAACCCTAAAGGATTACTTATAACGGTTCATTTGTTGCATAACTTGGCGAACCTGTTTCTGACTTGGCTTTCTTCCCATACTACTCATCATTGCTTCAATCATCTTTTCGTTAATTGGAGGATTTTTTTCAAGTTGTTTTTTCATCATAAACCGAGCGATTAGGAAACCAGCAATTAAACCAATTATTAAACCGATTACCAAGTATAGTATTAGTTGTCCCATAAATAACCTCCTTGCATATTAATTGTACTATAAATTGCGCTTTTTAACAACTTATAATCGTACTAATTCCTCTAACCAAAAATAATCTTTATTTTCAAAATCACAAGCAAAAAGTTCATTTAAAGGCAAAAACTTACGAATATTTTTATTGATAATATTTGTTTTCATTAAAATATGGCTATTTTTTACCTGAATGTTTGTTTCTTCTTTGCGATATTTATTAATTATTTTGTGATTGTCGCCGATTTTCATGTAGAAATCATTATCTTTATTCTTTTCATATATAAGCCGATTATATTTTAATTTATCGATTGGCACAATTATTTGATCAAGTAAATCTTTACCATAGCCAATGCTAGCCCTATCAAGCAAATATATCCCTTCTAAAGATTTGAATAAATTATAGGGACTTTCTCGCATTAACATAGTCATTTCCCTATTAATTCTAAAAATATAAAATGTCCTCAATTTCATCACCCAACAATAGGATAACAAATCAAGGACGAATAATTTGTCAAATTATGTCGATATTAACATCTTTTGCTAAATAATTTGCAATTTTCTCTAAAATTGAGTTTTTATCAATCTTTAAATAGCGAATTACTTCACCGGTTTTACCACTCATACCAAATCTATTTACCCCAAAAATATATTCTGGTTTAGTAGCAAATCTATTCCAAATAAGACTTGATCCGGCTTCAATAACAAATGTTGGAATATCTTTTGGAAGTAATTGTTCTTCATATTTAGGATTTTGTTTTAAGAAAAGTTCTACCGAAGGCATTGATACAACTCTAGTATCTATTCCCATTGTAAATAATTCTTTAGATATATTCATAGCCATTTCAACTTCTGAACCTGTTGCAATAATTATGCCATCTAAATGATATTTTTCTTTTCTTATCATGTATGCACCATATTTAACAAATTTAGCATTGGTATTTTTATTTTTGCTGCGCTTTTCTTTGCTTATTACTAAGGCAGTTGGACAATTATTTTTAAGTATGTATTCCCAAGACCCCATTATTTCATTAATATCTGCTGGTCTAAAAGTTATAAAATTTGGAATAGTTCTTAACATTGTAAGTTGTTCTACTGGTTCATGAGTTGGACCATCTGGACCGACATATACTGAATCATGAGTATAAATATATGTTACTGGAAGATTCATCAATGCTGACATTCTTATCGCTGGTTTTTGATAATCACTAAATGCTAGGAATGTTGAACCAAAAACTTTTAAATTGGATAAAGCCATACCATTAAGTATTGCTCCCATAGCATGTTCACGAACCCCAAAATAAATATTTTTACCAACCGGATTATCTTCACTTTGGATACTCGATTTATCTAAATTTGTTTTACATGATGAAGAAAGATCAGCAGATCCCCCTAAAAAGAAAGGATTCTTCGGCGAAATAAAGTTCATTATTTTATGATTACTTTCTCTTAACTCTTCACTATATTCATCACTTATTTTAAATTTTGTATCATCAAAATCGATAACAAAAGTGTTACGTTCTAATAGATTAAGCATTGAATGAAGTCCAATGTTATCACTTTCTTTAATTTCTCGGTATTCTTCTTCCCACTTTTTAAAATTTTCCCCAACACGATTATTAATATAGGCTTGAACATGAGTAAGAATTTTACTATCGATATTAAATGCTTCCGTAGTAATTTTGTATTTTTCTTTAATATTACTTAAATCTTCTTTAGATAGTGGCTTACCATGAACCTTGTTAGTTCCTTCTAACATTGAATCTTTACCAATAGTTGTATTACATATAATAATTGTAGGACGGTCACTTTTCTTTGCTTGCTTAATAGCCTTGGATACTTCTGTATAATCATTACCATTTTTTACATTTAAAATATTAAAATCAAGAGCTTCAAAACGAATTTCTATATCTTCTGTAAATGTGTTAGTTGTATCACTATCCAAACTTACTTTATTACAGTCATAAAGAATGATAAGTTTGTTTAAATTTTGGGTACTAGCAAATGATAATGCCTCATAACTAACACCTTCCATCAAATCGCCATCTCCACAAAGGCAATATGTATAATAATCAATTATTCCACTATTTTTCTTTTCTATATTAGTAATTGCATTTAAGTAACGTTCAGCCATAGCCATACCAACTGCAATACCAATTCCTTGACCTAAAGGACCAGTCGATGCATCTACTCCCGGAGTAACTCGATATTCCGGATGACCTGGCGTTAAAGAATTAAGTTCTCTAAAATGTTTTAATTCTTCTAAATCAATATCAAATCCGGCATGATAAAGCATCGAATATAAAAGCGCTGAACCATGGCCTGCTGACATGACAAAACGATCTCTATTTATCCAATCTGGTTTACTAGGAATTACTTTAAGATGATCTTTATATAAGGCATAAATAATTGGAGCTGCCCCCAAAACTATACCAGGATGTCCACTACCTGCCTTATCAATCATATCTAATGCTAATACTTTAATACTATTAATTGCTTCATTATCAATTTTAGCCATTATTTCACTTCCTCTACTCTATGACAAAATCATATCATAAATTGCCAAAAAAATAAATAACCGTTTAATTTGGTTATTTATTATCTTTGAATAAAACATATATTCATGCAGAATAGAAATGCTGCTCCAATTGTTAATGGGACTTTATATTTTGTACATTCATAAATTGCGACAGCCTTATCAGCTCCACTTACTATCCAACTTCCTACATGTTTAGGAATGGTCTTTGTAACTGGGAACATATGGGCAGCAATAATATTTTCTTGAAAATCTGATATTTCAAAGTTTTTCTTAGAATTTTCTACAGCCTTTAAAGGATGATTTAAAAAACATTTTTCTGGAACATCTTCTGTTCTAAAAAAGTCATGTAATAAAGCTGCTCTAGTTATTTCTTCATAATTTTTCACATGTAATCTCTTACACATTTTATAAGTAAGTCTTGCAACATTTAATGAATGATCTAAACGTGAAATACCATGGTGAATTTCATATTTTAAATCAATAAATTCTTTATTTTTTAATATATCACTAATTATATTATTAAATTCTACTTCTTTATTAATTGTCATTTTTCCCCTCACATTATTTAATTATATCACATTTAGGACATTTTTTGAACCTCTAAAGTCTTTGAGTTTCGGTTTTTTACGAAAAATATTTATGAATTTTATATGATTCGAGCAA
>ERZ1643251.2221-NODE-2221-length-20093-cov-4.352530_pt1 | contig 20093 bp, 21 predicted proteins | sample MGYA00579261_ERZ1643251 | MGnify/ENA primary metagenome ERZ1643251 (study PRJEB29033, sample SAMEA4952267) | chicken gut metagenome | biome: Broiler Chicken; feature: Gastrointestinal Tract; material: Caecum | place: Ireland | collected 2018 | study: Broiler... | reverse complement strand
CGGCATAACGGACAGTGTTCAGCATCTCATGTGCATTGTAATTGCAGAAGCTGAAGCCTGTTCCGGTCTTTTCGTATTCATTGTACGGCTCTACCGTATCTTTCAGTCCGCCTGTCTCGCGCACGATCGGAAGCGTACCGTAGCGAAGGCTCATAAGCTGGCTCAGTCCGCATGGCTCAAACAGGGACGGCATCAGGAACGCGTCACAGGAAGCGTAAATCTTGTGTGACAGTTCATCTGAATAATAGATGTTCGCGGATACCTTTCCTGAATATTTCCATGCAAAGTGGCGGAACATATTCTCATACTTCACATCACCTGTTCCGAGGACAACGATCTGTACTGCATCTTGGCAGAGCTCATCCATAATGTAGTCCACCAAGTCAAAACCCTTCTGGTCTGTCAGTCTGGACACCATACCGATCAGCATGGCTTTCGGATCTACGTCCAGTCCAAGTTCCTCCTGAAGCGCTGTTTTGTTTATTGGTTTGTTCTTCCTGAAATTCTCAATCGTAAAGTTCTTTGCAATCCTCCAGTCCGAAGCCGGGTTCCAGTCTTCGTAATCCAGTCCGTTCACGATACCGCGCAGGTCTCCCGCTCTGGCAGACATGAGGCCGTCCAGTCCCTCGCCGTAGAACGGAGTCTTGATCTCCTCTGCGTAGCTGTTGCTCACGGTCGTCACCTTGTCCGCATAAACGATACCGCCTTTTAACAGATTGGCGTCCTTATACGCCTCCATCTTATCCGGCACAAAATAGTACTCCGGAAGTCCTGTGATGCCTCTGACTGTCTTCGTATCCCATACGCCTTGGAACTTTAAGTTATGTATCGTCATCACAGACTTGATCCCTCTGTAGTATTCGCCGAGATATCTGAAATTATCCAGATATACCGGGATCAGTCCTGTCTGCCAGTCATGGCAGTGGATCAGGTCCGGGCGGAATCCGATCACAGGAAGGATGCTCAAAACTGCTTTTGAGAAAAACGCAAACTTCTCAATGTTCCACTTCGGGTCGCCGTCGTAGGGGGCAAAGCCGCTGAAATAATGCTCATTGTCAATAAAATAAAATGTAATGTCATTGAGGACAGTCTTTAAAACTCCTACATACTGATCCTGTCCGGCAATATCCATATAGAAATGAGTGACATATTCCAGCTTTTCTTTCCACTCCTGCTTCATACACGTATAATTGGGAAGCACCACGCGCACATCGTACCGCTCTTTGTCAAAATCCTTCGGCAGGGAACCCACAACATCGGCAAGGCCTCCTGTTTTGATAAATGGCACACATTCTGAAGAAGCAAATAAAATGTTTTTCATATTACGATCCTCCGTTTTCCTGCATTAATCGCCGCAAGGCATTTCATTAAATCCTATTATACCTTATTTTGCGCATAATGCAAAGCCTTTATCATTCAAAAGTTCAGCCTTACGCCGTTCCCCCGTGCTTGTACTCCAACTGGATCGTATCCGCGATCAGCGCGATAAATTCTGAGTTCGTAGGTTTCCCTTTCCCCGTGCTCACTGTGTACCCGAACAATTCATCTAGCGTGTCTAACTTTCCCCTGCTCCACGCCACCTCGATGGCATGCCGTATGGCCCTCTCCACACGGCTGGAAGTCGTCTGGTACTTCTTTGCCACCGTAGGGTACAGTATCTTTGTGATCGCGTTTAGCACGTCCATGTCGCCCACCGCCATGATAATCGCGTCCCGCAGATAATGATAACCCTTGATATGCGCGGGGATCCCGATCTCATGGAGCATGTTTGTCACTCGGTTCTCCAAGCTTCCCGGACGGGCGCCTGACACTGGTTTTTCCTCTTCCTTCTTCTCGGTATTTCTTGCTGTTCTTCTCACAGATTTTATCCGGTCCAACAGCATGTCATTGTTGAACGGTTTCATAATATAGTAATTAGCGCCTTTGTTGAAGGCGTCTTCTGTAATTCTCTCTTGGCCCACTGCTGTGACCACGATAAAGTACGGCCGCTTTTCGCCGGCCTGACTGCGGTTCATCTGATCCATGACCGTCAGTCCGTCCATTTTCGGCATGATCAGATCAAGAAGGACAACATCGGGTTGTCTTTCCCTGATGATCTGACACATCTCTTCGCCATTTTTAGCCTTTCCAACCAAGTCAAGATCCTTGTCAGTGCTGATGATCTCGCCGAGCATATCGAGAATCTTCTGGTTGTCGTCAGCAATGGCAACACTCAAATGTTCCATTCTCTTCTCTCCCTTAGATCCGAGAATCCTGTCTGAAACGCCACTCGCTTATTATATATTGTGCAAGATTGCAGAATCAAGGAGATTTTGTAGCTCTAATTCGACACATTATTCGACATTTCAGATATTTCGACCTGATTCAACATATTTTCAACAAAAATGCCATACCCCATTGTCGAATCCTGTACGAACACATGTGTCACCGCTCCGATCAGTTTCCCGTTCTGGATGATCGGACTGCCGCTCATGCCCTGTATGATTCCTCCCGTTTTTTCAAGCAGTTCCGGGTCTGTCACTTGAATCACCAACCCTTTATTGATCTCCGCGCCCGACGTGTCGATATCTGTCACTTGGATATCATACTCTTTCAGTTCATTGTCGATAAAGCACCGGATCGTCGCAGGCCCTTTCTCGATCTCTTCTTTTTTTGCCGTCTCGATCGGGATCTGTTCCTCGAACAGCTCGTCAATCCGGTCAATCGTCCCGTAAATACCTGCCTCCGTGTTTTTATCAATGCTCCCAAGCACATTGTAATTATTGTACACAATGATCCCTTCCATGCTCCCCGGAGAGCCGTCCGTCCCCCGGATAACATCCTGAATACTGGTGCGGTATACCGTGCCGTCGGAGATATCCATAAGGCCGTTGGTATCCGCGTCATGTATCCCGTGGCCCAGCGCCCCGAAGCGGCTTTGTTCTGTAAGAAACGTAACCGTGCCCAATCCTTGAACATTGTCCCTGACCCAGATACCGAGGCGGTATTCCCCGGGTGTATACTCAACAGGGGTGATCTTGATGTCCACATCCTCATCCCCCCGCCGGATGGTGAGGATGACTTTGTCCCCGCCGATCGCTGAAACCGCCTCAAGAAGCTCCTTCTTTCCTGATATCTCCCTGTGGTCGACCGCCGTGATATAGTCGCCGGAATGAACCAGATCTGACGCCGGTTCATATTCTCTCCCGTCGATTCCTTTCACCCGTTCCGTGTTAAGCACCATCACACCGTCCGTCTCCATATAGATCCCTACCGGCATCCCGCCTAAGAGGACGGTATCGCTGCCCGCCGCATCTGTGCTGACCTCAGTCTGTTCCCTAAACAGCCAGCTTTTGTATTCCTGCGCATAGTGTCCGCCCGCAGCACACGCAAGGAGGACAAGAAAGAGGATCAGAAGTGTACCTGCCCTGCATTTCCGGCCTTCTGTCATACTTCCACATCCTTTCTTTTGTATTTTCCGACTGGATAGGGAGAGAGCCTTCCCTAACCGTCGCGCAAAAGAAAACGGATACATCCGCCGTATCCGTTTTTAGTATATGTGGGTTCTGACTATTTCACACTGGTATTATGTTTCACTCTTTGCCATTTCTTTCATCTCCCGGGCACTTTTTATAATGTGCTCTGTCACACTGGCTCCGCCAAGCAGTCTTGCCAGCTCCCCGACAGACTGCTCTTCATCGAGAAGGCTGATCTCTGTTTTGACCGCGCCGTCCCCGGCTTCTTTTTTAATTAAAAAATGAACGTCCGCCGCCGCCGCGATCTGGGGAAGATGGGTGATGCAGATCACCTGACGGCTCTTTCCGATAAGCCGCAGCTTCTCCGCCACCTTTCCCGCCGTGATGCCGGAGATCCCGGCGTCGATCTCATCAAAGATCAGCGTGGGTGTATCTTCCTCGTCGGCAAGCACTGTCTTGACCGCGAGCATGATGCGGGAAAGCTCTCCGCCGGAAGCGATATTCCCAAGCGCTTTTAGCGGCTCTCCGGGATTTAACGACAGATAAAACTCTGCTTCATCGCGCCCGTTGGCACTGAAATGCCCTGTGTCCGTAAGACGCAGCTCCAGTCTTGTATCAAGGAAATTAAGCTCTGACATCTGTGCGCGGATCGCTTCTGAAAAGGCAGAAGAATTCTTTTCGCGTATCTGATGCAGCTTATCCGAAGCTTTCTCAACTTTTAAGAGAGACTGTTCTTTTTTCTCTTTTAGCTGTTCCCTGAACGAATCATAATCTCTTAGCTGTTCTATTCTCTGCTTTTTTTCTTCACAGTATGCGAGGACATCACTGAGAGAATTTCCATATTTTGCTTTTAAATGATTCAGGATATTAAGCCTGTCTTCTGTCTCCCTGAACTCATCCTCGGAAAATTCAAAGCTTTTCGCATACTCGGACAGCTCCCGGTTAAAATCATTGAGCAGGCTGTCCGCGTCAAGAAGCTGGCTGTAAAGCTGCGCCCCTGTCTCATCAAACTCCGCCGCCTCCCCAAAGGCGCGGATGGCACGGCTTAAGCAGTCGCTCGCATTCGCCCCTGCATCCTCGCATGTGTACCGGTAGGTCTCTCCGACTGCCTCTGTAATCTTCCGGCTCTCTGTCATCCTGCGGTACGTTTCCTCCAGCTCCTCGTCCTCTCCCGGCACAGGGGCAGCCTCTTCAATCTCGCTGACTTCAAACTCTGCAAGCGAGAGTTCTCTTCTGCGTCCCTCTTCGTCAAGGGCGGATTCCTCCTCCTGCCGGCACACCTCCTGATAGATGCGGTAACTTTTTTCCATCTCTTCTTTGAGCGGACGGATCGCCTCACCCGCGTACAGATCCAGCAGGGCAAGATGGTTCTTCTTATGGAGAAGCGTCTGGTTGTCGTGCTGGCCGTGGATGTCGATGAGCATACTGGCGACATCTTTAAGCGTCGCCATGCTCACGGTCTCCCCGTTGATCCTGCTCATGCTGCGCCCCGCCATAAGTCTGCGGCTTAAGGTGACCCTCCCGTCTTCCGGGAAAATGTCAAGCGCCTCCAGTTTTTTCTTAAGCTTTTCATCGTCCACGGAAAATGTCAGCTCCACCAGTCCGTTCCCCGCGCCGTTTCGCAGCATATCCGCTGTGTATCTCGCCCCCAGCGCCAGTCCGACAGATCCGAGAAGGATGGATTTGCCCGCCCCCGTCTCCCCGGTCAGGATATTAAGTCCCGGCCCCAGATCAATCTCTGTCTCATCGATAAGCGCCAGATTTTTTACATGAAGATTGTGTAACATACCTCTCTTTATTCTCCTTTTGAAACGATCTTTCGGATCTTATCCATGACTGCCGCCGTATCCTCCACTGTGCGGATGGCGCACATAATGGTGTCATCGCCCGCGATACACCCGACGACCTCGTCCCACCTCATGGCGTCCACCGCCGCGGCGACCGCCATCGCCATGCCGGATACGGTCTTGATGACAAGGATATTCTGCGCCATGTCCATGGACACATAGCCGTCCCGCAGGACGCGCATGTATTTCTCGCTCATCTCCGGCTCTTCCTGTCTGTGGATGATATATTTCTGCTTGCCGCCGCCTACGGATACCTTTGTAAGCTTTAAATCCCGTATATCTCTGGAAACAGTGGCCTGCGTCACCTTAAACCCGGCGCTGTTCAAATACTCCGCCAGTTCTTCCTGTGTCTCGATATCGTATTGGCTGATAAGCTCAATGATCTTTGCATGCCGGCTGACTTTCATCTTTCTAATTTCCTTTCATCTTTTTGCGCATTGTCTTCATGAAGCTTTCCTGACTCATCCTGACAAGTCTGGCGGTCTGTTCCGCCCGTCTGATACAGACTCTCTCCCCGGTAACAAGGGTCGTCTGCTCTGTACCGTCAAAGCATAAGGATACCTGCTCCTGCCTGCCGTAGCGTCCCTCGCACACCTCCACCTCGATGGTGTCCTCCGCCGAGAGCACCACGCTGCTCGTGTTCAGGGCGTGGGAACAGATGGGAGTGACCACAATCATCTGCGCTGTCGGCTCCACCACCGGTCCTCCCGCTGACAAATTGTAACCCGTGCTCCCCGTGGGGGTAGAGATGATCACACCGTCCGCATGGTAGGTATTCAGAAGCGTCCCGTTCACATACACATTGAAGCTGACAATGCGCACCTTACCCTCTCTGGCGAGAACGACGTCGTTCATGGCGATATCCCTTCTTGAGCTTCGGAAATTCCCTTCCAGCATCATGCGCTCCTCAATGTCCGGCGTCTCTTTAAAAAGACGGTCTAGCGCCGGCCGGAAATCCTTTAACTCCACATCCGTCAGATAGCCGAGTGTCCCTAAGTTGATGCCAAGCAGGGGAAGCGACCGATTCCCCAGATCCCGCACTGCGCGGATGAGCGTCCCGTCCCCGCCGAGGACAAGTCCGCACTGCGCTTCTGCCGGAACCGTCCCCGGCAGGATATGCCCCTCGCCGTCCTTCTCAGAGATATAGCACTTCTTTCCGTGGCTCTCAATATAATCCCGTATCTGGTTCGTGATCTTATAATCCTGATCTTTCAATTTGTTCGTGATGATGTAAAATTGATCCATACCGTACCTCTGCCGTCTTACTTTGCAAGTTCCTCAAATGCCTGATCCACTACAGCGTCCGCATCGATCCCCTTATTCGCACCTGTTCCCCCTGCGCATTTTTTCAGATGGATGAGATACTCGATGTTTCCCTCAGGCCCTTTGATTGGAGAAAACTCCAACGCACACAGATCGAAGCCGTTTGCCGAGGCAAAATCCATGATCTTATGAATCACTTCCCTGTGGGTGCTCTTCTCGCGGACAACGCCTTTTTTCCCGACCTTCTCCCGTCCCGCCTCAAACTGCGGCTTAATAAGGGCCACGATCTCCCCGTCGTCCGTCAGGTAATCGCGAATCGGCCCCAACACCTTTGTAAGAGAGATAAAGGATACGTCAATCGAAGAAAAGTCTACCGGCACTCCAATGTCCTCCGGGGTCACATAACGGATGTTCGTCTTTTCCATGCAGACCACACGGGGGTCATTTCTCAGCTTCCAGTCAAGCTGGCCTCTCCCCACGTCGATGGCGAACACCTTCGCCGCGCCGTTTTGCAGCATACAGTCTGTAAATCCCCCCGTGGAGGCGCCCACGTCCGTACAGACCTTATCCTTTACATCCACATCAAAATTCGCCAGCGCCTTCTCAAGCTTCAAACCACCCCTGCTCACATACGGAAGGGCGTGTCCTTTTACTTCGATATGGACGTCCGGGGCAAAGGTGCTTCCCGCCTTGTCCTCCCTCTGCCCGTCCACGAACACATTGCCGGACATGATGACAGCCTTTGCCTTCTCTCTGGATTCTGCAAGATTTCTCTTGACAAGCATTACATCTAAGCGTTCCTTCATCTTATCTATCCTTTATCTGTCTTTTATCTTCTTTCCCCAGTATGGCCAGATAGTCCGCCACCGCCTGTTTCACGATGGCTTCTTTATCAAGTCCCACTTCTTTTCTGAGCACTTCCACATTGCCGTGCTCTACATATTCGTCGGATATGCCGATATTCCGCACATGAACGTCAAGTCCCGCCCGGGAAACGTAATCCATGACCTGCTCTCCGAATCCGCCTGTGAGCACATTTTCCTCAATGGTCAGAAATAATCTGTGATCCTTTGCCAGCTCCTCTAAAAGGACGGTGTCCAACGGTTTTACAAACCTCGCGTTTACGAGGCTGCAGCTATATCCGGTATCCTTGATGCCCCTTCGCACACAATCCGCCAGCTCTGCCATATGCCCTACGAATATCACGGCGATATCCTCTTCCTCATAGAGCACTTCACCCTTCCCATACTCAATGGGCGCGCGGAACTTCTTCATTCCCTCATATGCCGCGCCCCTCGGATAGCGGATGGCCACCGGATGCCCGAAATCAAAGGCAAACCGCAGCATATCCGCCAGCTCCCAGCGGTTCTTCGGTGAGATGACCGTCATATTCGGTATAGTAGAGAGAAAGGACAGGTCAAAGACCCCCTGATGGGTCTCCCCGTCACTTCCTACCAGTCCTGCCCGGTCCACTGCCAGCACCACGGGAAGATCCTGAAGACAGACGTCGTGGAGGGTCTGGTCGTAAGCGCGCTGAAGGAAGGAAGAATACACGGCGAACACAGGCTTCATCCCGCCTGCGGCAAGTCCTGCGGCAAAGGTCATGGCATGCTCCTCCGCAATCCCCACGTCAAAAAAGCGCTGGGGAAAACGTCTGGCAAAAGCGGACAACCCTGTCCCGTCCGCCATGGCCGCAGTGATCGCCGCCACCTTCTCATCCCGCTTGGCGATATCTACGAGCACCTTGGAAAATACCTGCGTATAAGTGTCCGTCGTGTCTGCCGCCGTCGGTTCCCCAGTCTCGATATCATAAGGGCCTAATCCATGAAAACGCGCGGGATTCTCCTCCGCCGGGGCATAGCCTTTCCCTTTTTTCGTGATCACATGGACAAGCACCGCGTGATCCACCCGCTTCGCCTCGCTTAAGACCTTGGTAAGCTTGCGCATATCATGTCCGTCCACAGGCCCCAGATAGGTGATGTCCATGTCCTCAAAGAACATCCCCGGCACAAAGAGCTGCTTGATCCCGCTTTTTGTCTTGCGGAGCTGACTGACGATCCGGTCCCCCCTGCCGGGAATCCTCTTTAACGTGTCCTCCACCCCTTTTTTCAGGTCCGTATACGCCTGCGCCGTGCGCAGACCGTTCAGATACTTGGACATCCCGCCCACATTCTCGGAGATGGACATGTTGTTGTCATTGAGCACGATGATGAAGTTGCTCTTTAATCTGGAAGCATTGTTCAGCGCTTCATACGCCATGCCGCCTGTGAGCGCGCCGTCCCCGATGACGGACACCACCAGTAGCTCCCTTGCCGCCACATAGCCAAGGCCCGCGGAGATGGAGGTGGAGCTGTGCCCGGTATCAAAGGCGTCGCAGGCGCTCTCCTTGCGCTTCGGGAAACCGCTCATGCCCCCGTACTTGCGCAAGTCGTCAAAGCCGTCCCTGCGCCCGGTCAGCAGCTTGTGCGTGTAGGACTGATGTCCCACGTCCCATATCAGCTTATCCTCCGGGAAGTCAAGTGTGAGGTGGAGCGCCATGGTCAGCTCCACAACCCCGAGGTTCGAGGCGAGATGCCCGCCTGTCCTGCTGATCTTTTCGATCAGGAACTGCCGGATCTCCTCTGCCAGCTCCTTTAACTGTCCTTCCTCCAGATTCTTTATGTCATTTTCTTTTTGGATCATCTCGAGTATCATAGCGATCCCCCTTATTTTTCCCTGTATATGAGCCAGCGGAAGATTTCCTCCAGAAAGCTCTTCTCTCCCTTAAGCGTATGGAGGATGCCGATGGCCTCCTCTGTCATAAGGGCCACATCTTTCTTCGCTTCTTCCAGTCCTTTCCATGTCACATACGTGGTCTTTTCGTTCTTCTCGTCACTGTGTACGGGTTTTCCCAAAACTTCTGTGGTACTTGTGACGTCTAAAATATCATCCTGTATCTGAAACGCCAGACCGACCCTGCGGGCGATCTGCTCCATCTTCTCTGTCTCCTCGCCGCTTGCTCCCGCGAGGAGCGCGCCGGTCATCACAGATGATTCAATGAGGGCGCTTGTCTTTAAGCGGTAGATAAAATCAAGCATCTCCCCTGACACATCCTGCCCGGCGGATTTTACATCCACCACCTGTCCGCCGATCATGCCGTAGATCCCCGCCTTTGACGCAAGGATTTTCATCGCCTGCCCGATGCGGCTGCTGTTCTCCGGCTCCATATCAAAGGCGAGACATGCCGTCTCAAAGGCATAGTTTAGAAGCGCGTCGCCTGTGAGTATTCCCATGTCTTCGCCGTACACTACATGGGTCGTCTTTCTGCCCCTGCGGTACTCGTCGTTGTCCATGGCAGGGAGATCATCATGGACAAGGGAATATGTGTGGATCATCTCGATCGCCGCCATGAACGGCTCAATAACCTTCCCTTCCCCGCCGAAAAGCCGGAACGTCTCCCACATCAGCATAGGGCGCAGACGCTTTCCTCCCGCCATCAGGCTGTACTCCATGGCCTCCATGATCAGCTTCTGGTATCCCTCCTGCTTCGGGAGATATGTTTTTAGTACCTCTTCGATATATGCGATCCGTTTCTTATATTCCTCTTTAAAACTCATGCGTTTCTCCATCCTCATCCAGCGCGAGCACCTTCTTCTCCACCTCGTCGATGGACTTGCCGCACTCTTTTAAAAGTTCCATGCCTTTATTGTATAAGTCAAAGGACTTCTCAAGGGAAAGTTCTCCCCCTTCCATTGTCCCGATCACGCCCTCAAGCTGATCGAACATCTCCTCGAGGGACGGTCTGCTCTCTTCCATCATGCTCCTCCTTTTTGTCCGCTGCCCTGCCACTCGGCCGATTCCGTCGAGATGATCTGCGCGCGGATCTTTCCGTCGCTTACAAAGACATCAAGACAGGCTCCTTCTTCCGCCTGTCCGATACTCCTGATATTCTTCCCGTCAGCCGACTGCACATAGGCATAACCCTGACTTAATTTTGTCAGAGGCGAGAGACCTTTCATCTTCTCAATGCACAGCGCCATACGGTGTCTGTCCGTTGTCAGCTTATCTCCCATACATGCGCGCAGCCGCGTCTCCAGCTCCGAAGCGTACTGACGGCTGTCGTTTAACTTCTGCCGGGGATGCGCAAGCTTTAAGCGCAGAGCCATATGTTCCAGAAGCTTCCGCCTCTTCTCCGTCTCCACGCCCATTGCCCGCCTTAAAGCCGCATGGTAAGCGCTGATGCGCTCAAAGGCAGAGCGCACGTCATAGACTGCCAGCTCCGCCGCCGCAGAGGGCGTGGGCGCACGAAGATCCGCCACATAATCCGCGATGGTCGTGTCCGTCTCATGCCCCACCGCCGAGATGACCGGCACCGCACACTCGAAGATCGCGCGCGCCACGGTCTCCTCGTTAAACGCCCATAAATCCTCGATACTTCCTCCGCCTCTCCCCACGATCAGCACGTCCACCTTCTTTTTCTCTAACATGCGGATGCCCCTGACAATACTCTTAGCCGCGCCCTCTCCCTGCACCTGCGCAGGATAGAGGATAAGCTGCACATACGGGTTGCGCCGCCCGGCGACATTGATGATGTCACGCACCGCCGCTCCCGTGGGCGCTGTCACGCTCCCCACGCTGCGGACATATTTCGGGATGGGTTGCATATATTCCGGGGCGAACATCCCCATCTCCCCGAGTTCTTTTTTCAAAGCCTCAAAGCGCTCATACAGGGCGCCGATCCCGTCTAAAACGATCTCTTTCGCGTAGAGCTGGTACTTTCCGTCCCTCTCATACACATTGACCGATCCGAGGGCAATCACCTGCTGCCCGTCCTGCATCCGAAAGGCAAGACCTGACCTTGAACCCGCGAACATCACACAGGCAATGGCGCCGCTCTCGTCCTTTAAGGAAAAATAAATATGTCCTGATGTGTGGTATTTACAGTTGGACACCTCGCCCTTTACATAGATCCGGTTCAGCATAAAGTCCTGTGTAAACATATTTTTGATATATGCGTTGACCTGCTTTACCGTGTAGACATTCTTCATGCTCAGGACTCCTGTCTCGCGATCTTTCCGAGGACGCCGTTTACAAAGGAACTGCTGTTCTCCCCGCCGAAGCGCTTCGCCAGCTTCACCGCCTCGTTGATGGCGACTTCCACCGGGATATCCTCGTCCCATTTCATCTCATAGACCGCGAGGCGAAGGACCGTTAAGTCCACCTTGTTCATGCGGGCCGTCCGCCATCCCTTCGCGCTTTCGTTCAACAGGCTGTCGATCTCCGGCACTTTCGCAGCCACTGCCTCATATTTCTTCTGAATATATTCTTTGTCTTTGTCCGCCGCGTCCTCAAGCAGCTCAAAATAATTTTTCAGACGCTCCGGCATATCCTGTGCGTCGTTAAACTCAATCTGGAAAAGCATCTTAAATATATGCTCTCTCAGCTCACTTCTTACCATATCACTATCCTTCTCTTTACTATATTCCCGCATTACTTATAGAAAAAGGATGTCTTTCGACATCCTTCGCCGCCCGAAAGCTCTATGCCATGGCGGACGGATCAGTCCTGTTTCTCCATCTCGACGCCCGCCACTTTGATATTGACGTCAGCCACCTCAAGTCCTGTCATATTTTCCACAGCGTTTTTCACCTTTTCCTGAACTTTTGCCGACACTTCCATGATGCTGTAATCGTATTTCAGGTTCAGGGCAAGAGATACCGTTACAACGCCCTCAAGGACATCCACTTTCACGCCCTTTGACAGGTTTTTGATGCCAAGCTTCCCGATCACTTCGTTGGTGATATTGCCGGCCATGGAAGCTACGCCCTCCACCTCTGTGGCCGCCAGCGCCGCAATGATCGCCACGACCTCATCCGCGATCTTTACTTCGCCAAGGCTTGCGTCACTCTGTATCGTATAAGTGTTTCTTTCGTCCTTTGCCATATTCAAAACCTCCCGTTTTGTCTGATCTCTTTCCTCATTATAGCAAACATTGTCCGTTTTGCAAAGGAAAACTTAGCGCCCGACTTCGGACAGTTTTAACCCTTCGTTGCGTTCCTGCGTCATGCGGATGCTCCACTCGTGGATAAAGAGAAGCAGCGGGCGGTCTTTTAAGTCTTTGATCTTCTTCATATCGGATGTGCCGCTGATACGGTCAAGATCGATCCCCTCATTCTCGATCCAGCGGATATGCTCATAAGGAAGATTCTCCAAAAGGATCTCTACATTGTATTCGTTTTTCAGGCGGTACTTCAGCACGTCGAACTGGAGCACACCGACCACGCCCACGATGATCTCCTCCATACCGGTATTGTACTCCTGAAATATCTGGATGGCGCCCTCCTGTGCGATCTGGTTGATTCCCTTGACAAACTGCTTTCTCTTCATGGTGTCAACCTGACGCACCCTCGCGAAATGCTCCGGCGCGAAGGTCGGGATTCCCTCGTAGGCGAACCTTTCCTTTGATGTGGTCAGTGTATCTCCGATGGAGAAGATACCGGGATCAAACACACCGATGATATCCCCGCCGTATGCCTTGTCGATGATCTTTCGTTCGCTTGCCATCATCTGCTGCGGCTGGGAGAGACGCACGTCCTTCCCGCCCTGCACATGGTACACTTCCATCCCCGCGTCAAACTCCCCGGAGCAGATACGCATGAACGCGATACGGTCCCTGTGCGCCTTGTTCATATTCGCCTGAATCTTGAACACGAACGCGGAAAAATCTTCTTCCTTCATAGGATCAACAGCTCCCTGATCGGACATCCTCGGAAGCGGCGACGTGGTCATGGCGAGGAAATGCTTAAGAAAGGTCTCCACGCCGAAGTTCGTAAGCGCGGACCCGAAGAACACCGGAGAGAGTTCTCCCTTATCCACCAGCTCCTGATCAAATTCCGCAGATGCCCCGTCCAAAAGCTCGATCTCCTCCTCCAGTGTAACCTTGCCCTCTGTGCCGATGAGCCAGTCCACCTCCGGGTTGTTGATGGACACCTTCTTCACCTCTCCTGTAGTCGTTCCCTTCCTTGTATCAGAAAAAAGCTCCACCTCTTGCTTCTCACGGTCATAGACACCTTTGAACCCCTTGCCCGAACCGATAGGCCAGTTGACAGGACAGGTGGGTATGCCCAGCTCCTTCTCGATATCGTCCAACAGATCAAAGGTATCCTTTGCGTCCCTGTCCATCTTATTGATAAACGTAAAGATAGGGATATGCCTCATGGCACAGACCTTGAACAGCTTCCTCGTCTGCGCCTCCACGCCCTTGGACGCGTCGATGACCATGACCGCCGAATCCGCCGCCATCAGGGTGCGGTACGTATCCTCCGAGAAATCCTGATGCCCCGGTGTATCAAGGATATTGATACAATATCCCCCATAGTTAAACTGGAGCACCGAGGAAGTCACGGAGATTCCCCTCTCCTTCTCGATCTCCATCCAGTCAGAGACCGCGTGCTTTGCCGTGGCCTTCCCCTTGACGGAACCCGCCTGATTGATGACACCGCCGTATAAGAGAAGCTTCTCCGTAAGCGTCGTCTTACCCGCGTCCGGGTGGGAAATGATGGCAAAGGTACGTCTCTTCTTTATCTCATTAAAAAATTCTGACATGATCTCACTCCTGATATTTTTCATGTGTGTTTTATCTCATAGGGAACGCAGTTCCCTACTACAATAATAACAGCGCCGGTAAGCACCGACGCTATTATATACGGTTTTAATATTGTATGCAATATAATTATTTATTTTCTCATTTTTCTCTTTTTCTGACCGTAAGCAATGCTGCTTATTATGCCAAAACATAAGTGTTCACGAGGAATACTTTATTCATGCGGCGGATGGTTTTTCACCCCGGCAAACCCATACTATTCGTGGATAGGCGTAATGACGATATTCTCCGGCGCGATCTCCGTCTTTCTCGTGACGATATCCTCGATCTGCGCGCGGTTGGCGTCCGTCAGTTCGGCTGCTTTTACTACCACATCAGCGGAGTCCGCATCAAGGCTGACTACTGCCTCGGAAAATCCCTTGGACGCCATCAGTGTCTCGATGGCTGCCTCCTGCTCCGCGATCTGTGTCATCTGCACCATCTGATCCACTGCGGTCTGCTTCTCCGCGTCGCTTAAGTTCGTATTGTCGATGATCGCCTGTAATGTCTCTTTATTCTGGGCGCGCACCTGCTCTCTTGTCACCTTGGCCTCTGCCACGGTCGTCTCTGCGGCTCCGCTTGTGAGCACCGCTTCTCCCGGCGTTCCCTCCACCTCATTATCATTGCTCTCGATATCCTCTGTGCCTGTCTCAATATCCTCCTGAGAGATGTCCAGAAGCTCCTGATTCGCCAGTTCTGCATTCGCCTCGGCTGTCCCGCTGTCCGTATCCCCGAACAGTTTCCCGGAATAATTGAGGTATCCGGCGACGGCGATCATGACCGCCAGAGTAGCAATAATGATCTGGTTCTTTTTAAATATTTTTTTCACGCTTTCTCTCCTCCTTCTATGTATCAAGCCCGTTTCATTATTTTAATCTTATGCGCCTCCACGCCGAATAATGCCTGAACCGCTTCCGTAATGTTCTTGACCACAACGGCGTCGTCCCCGCCCTCCGCGATCACCACTACGCCCTCGATCTCCGGGGACAGTTCCTTGCTCACATAAGGCGTGGAAGACCCGTCGGAATACTGCTCATAGATACTCGTCTTATCCGAGGACTGATCCTTCGTGCTCCTCGTCCCGCCCTCGCTGTCAGCCTCTTCCGTCGTCTGGGCGCTGCTGGACTGGTCTTTCTCAATGATCTTCTGTCCGCCGGAGCGCAGGGTGATCATCACTGTCACCTCTCCCGCTCCTTCTACCTCCTCTAGCACCTTTGCTGTTTTTTGTTCCAGATATTCCTCGTATTCTCCCGCTGCCTGCGCTTCTCCCACTGAGGCGCTAAAAGTCTCCTCCCCGCTCTCCTTCTGAGCGCTCTTCTCCTGAGGAGTCTCCACGGGGATCACAATCACGATCAGCAGGATCCCGATCAGAAGAAGGATAAGGAGCTGATTCTTCTTCGGCAGCTTTTCACCGGACTTAAACGCATTGATCCAGTCTTTCCACTTTTTATTCCCCAATCTCAATCTCCTCCACCTTGATCCGCCCCCGGCTTTCCCCCTGCCGGGACGACGCAGTTTCTTCTATATCGTTTCCGGTGGTACCGTTTCCCTCACTGCTGTGTTTATTACCGTCTGACACACCGCCCCCATTATCAGACGTATCCCCCTCCGCGTCCGCGCTTTCATCCGCACTGCTTTCACCGGGGGACGGATCGATTCCTAACAGACCGGACAGATTGGAGTTCTCATAGATTTCCTCCGCCATCTCGATCTCCCGCCTGTTCATCTCATACTCCTTTCCTTTATATAATGTATGAAAAGTATCCCCCATCCCCATCACTTTAAGAAGCGGGGTAAACACAAGCAGGATCAGCACCAGTCCTGAAAAAAAGCGGATGTATTTCCCATAGTCCTTCCCCGGAACCGCGTGCATCACGGCCGCCGTGACGATCAGATACACGGAAATATTCTGTATCCATCCGTAAACTGCCTCCAACATCCCTCTCCAACCCTCCTTATCCGCTGACCATGTGATCAGGAAGTGGACGCCGCCACCACCGCGATGGTCAGAAGAAATAAAAGTCCGGACGTAAAGATCACTCTGACCATCATCTCATATCCCTCGCTGACCCCGCTGATGCAGGCTGTGATCCTCTTGTCTGACACCGGCTGCACCAGCGCTGCCGCCAGCTTGTACATCAGCGCCATCAGCGCCGTCTGGAGAAGCGGGAGCGCGCAGATGAGCACCGCGATCACCGCGCCCGCCATACCGATTCCGTTTTTAATGAGAACCGCCGTGCCAAGCACGATGTCCGCCGTCCCGCCAAGAGCGTTTCCCACCCACGGCAAAGCCTCAGCCGTCCTTGTCAGCGCGCTTCGCTTCAAGGTATCAATGGCTGGCGCGAGAAGTCCCTGCACTACATTGATCCCCACGATGCAGGTAAGAAGTGTCCGCAGGCTCCATGTCACGACCTTGCTGATCAGCTCCGCAAATTCCGACAGAAAGTCTTCCCCCGTCAGATTTCCCAACACCCTCACCATGATATAGATGTGGATGACCGGGAGCAGGAAACGGACAATGACCAGCTCCACCACATAGATAAGAAGCAGGATCACGTTGTAAAAAAACAGGGATGTCGCGCTGCCGGAAGCGAAAGCAACAGCCAGAAAGTAGCTGGGACAGAGCACCCGCATAAATCCGGCAAGCGCATCCAGCCGTCCCTCCAATCCCTGTGCCGCAGTCTGAAAGGATGTCAGGCAGAGCGTGATCAGAAGCATGTACAGCACATAGAAGCTGATATCCGATATCTGCCGGTTCTGGAATGCCCCGGCAAAATTGCGGAACACTGCCGCGGACAGGGCAATCAGCAGGATATACACCAGATTATGCCTGTTATACCGGAACTCGTACCCGATCAAATCCGTAAGATATCCAATCAGGAGACTTCCCGTCTCTTCCGGCTCTCCTGACATGAGAGACGCCACCACCTCCCGAAAGGATATCTTCTCCCCGGGAAACATATCCTGAAGGCTTTTTTCGATCTCATCAAAATCAAACTCTGACATCAGGGCGTTCTCCACCTGCCTCTGAATCTCGTCCGTGTCCTCGTCCGTGTCCTCATCCTCTGCCTGCGGGTTCGCACCGCCTTCCTGCGCTTCGGGTTCCGCCGCCTTCACAATCCGTGTGCCCACGCCAAAGATCAGAAGAATCAACAATACCGTCAGTATAAGCTGCCCTTTTCTCCTGCTCATGATAGAAACTCCCGTATCGTCTCGAGAAGCGCCAAAAGCACCGGCATCCCCAGCGCCAGTATGGTCAGCTTCCCGAATATCTCGATCTGGCCTGCGATCGTCTGGTAACCTGCATCCTTGCAGATGCCGGAAGAAAACTCCGCGATATAGGTGATGCCGACCATTTTCAGCATGGTGGCCAGATATCCTGCATCCATATCAATATAAGAGGCAAGCTCCCCCACTGTGGTGACGAACACTCCCAGCCGGTCTATGATAAAAGAAAACAGAATCACACTCACAGCCATGCCTACATAGATGCCGTACTCTGCTTTCCCGCTCTTTAGCTGTATGGCGAGCACTGCCCCGATCACTCCGATGACGCCTATCTGTATCACACTCACCTGACCACCTCCCGAACCCCTGTATGGCACAAAAGTTTCCTGTTCTAAGAAAAACCTCTGCGGAACATCTTCCGTGCATTTTTGAAACAGAGCCGCTAGTTATTCACAGGGCAAAAAGCTGCCGTATTGTCTGGAACAGATCATAAATATACGGCAGAACCCATGAAAGCACGAGGATTAACCCTGCAAGACTGGCCAGAAATGCCTGTTCCTCTCTGCCACTGTGCTTAAGCACCTGACTCAATATGGAAACCAGTATGCCGACGGCCGCGATTTTAAAAATAAGATTTATGTCCATGTGTCCTCCTACATCAGAGCAGGATCACGATGAGAAATATCCCGCTCATCACGCCCAGACAGCCGCCCACCCTTGTCTTTGCCGCCAGTCCCTCTCTTAGCTTCTCGATCTCAAGATCCACCTTATTTAGATACAACTGCATGGCATGATCGAGCGTATCCTTCTCCAGACTGCCAAGAAAAGTCCCCGGCTCTTTTGCCAGCACCGCGTGTTCGTTTTTCAGTCCCAGTTCTTTTAAATACTTGTCCACGCACCTGTTCCACGCCCTCGCGAATCCGTATTCCTCCCTCTGCTCCATCTCTTTCGCAGTCTTTATAAGCCATCTTCGGTACGGCTCCTTCACCCGCCTTGCCACCTCGGAAAATATCTCCGGCAGAGGCGCGCAGGCATAGGCGATCTCCCCTTTTATCAGGCTCATCACATAGCGGAAATACAACATTGTCTCCAGATAACGTTTCAACTCTCTCCCGTATACATATCCCGCGCCGCCTGTCGCCGTCAGGATCAAAAGTCCTCCGATCACTCTCTGCACAGCACACTCCCCCGTTCATCGTAGATTCCCCGGATCTCTCCGGGGTGTTTCCCGTTTCCAAGCACCACGTACCGCTCGAACATCCGTCTCCTTATGAGCTCGCCCAGCACCGGTTTCTTTGTCGCCTCGTCCATGTCAAGTCCGTGGACACTGGCGATCAGCTTGCACCCGCACTGCATGGCATACTCGACGGCGCGGATGTCCTCGGCTGTGCCGATCTCATCCACTGCGATCACCTGCGGGGACATGGAGCGGATGAGCATGATCATCCCCTCCGCTTTCGGGCAGCAGTCCAGTATATCCGTCCTCGTTCCGAGATGGTTCTGCGCGATGCCAAGATAACAGCCTCCAAGCTCGGAGCGCTCATCCACCACGCCCACAGAGCAGCCTTTTACATAGGGGCCTCCGTCTGATATCTGGCGGATCAGGTCGCGGATGAGCGTAGTTTTCCCGCAGCACGGCGGGGAAATGATGAGTGTATGGCACACCTGCCTGTTTTTCGTGATATAAGGCAGCAGGCGATCCGCGCAGCCGATCACCTCATGGGATACGCGGACATTCACTGATGATATGTACTGGATATTTTTTACCTTGTCTTTTTCCATGATCACTTTTCCTGCCACGCCTACTCTGTGCCCTCCTTCGATCGTCAGAAATCCCTGCCTTAATTCATTTTCATATGCGTAGAGGGAGTAATGGCTGATATACTCCATTGTCTCCCTCACTTCTTCCTTCGTAACAATATGCGGTTCCTCCCCAGAGGGAAGGACTTTTTCCCTGTTTCTCAAAAGAATCCTCACAGGCTGCCCTGCGCGCAGCCGTATCTCCTGAAGATATGAAAAATCTACTGCCTCCTTCTCCATGATCCTGCGTATGCTTTTCGCAAGAATATTTAATATCTGAGCCTTTGCATCCCTTCTCTCCATCTTGTCCACCTCTTTACACAATATATGAGGCCGGGAAGAAAATATGACTGAAATAAATGATAGTTGCAGGGATAAAAGAAAGGGAATGTATCCGCCATGGTACATTCCCTTTCTTTTATCACATTGTCTCTGACTGTAACCGCGCAAGTTGTCTCTTCAATTCTTCTATCTCCTTGTTTTGCGCTTCAATCGTGCCCTTCTGGGTGCTGATCGTATGATCCTTTTGACTCAGCAATTCTCCCTGCTCTGCTATCGTACTTTTCTGCACATTGATCTCATCATCTTTTTTATGCAACAATTCCTTTTGCGCGTCGATTTCATCCTTCATATCGTCGATCATATACTGCACGGTATTCCTGTCCAGCTCCCGTAATTCCTCTGAGAACATTTGCATCACCCTCTCTGTGTTCCTGCACAGCTTATAGATTTCTTCGTAATACTTCTCAAACTGCGGATACTCCCGGATCAGTTTCCCGATCATCTCCGGCCCGTCCACGCTGAGAAATGTAAGCCATGCCTCCAACTGGTTTCTGATACCTTTATTGTGCAAAATGCCATGGAAGTTGTCAAGGGAAA